>Ga0126326_1000041_pt1 | contig 80324 bp, 65 predicted proteins | sample InaspJWI67metaG_FD_94485 | JGI IMG/M metagenome (GOLD analysis project Ga0126326, IMG submission 94485) | Marine gutless worms symbiont microbial communities from Oahu, Hawaii - Inanidrilus sp. 1 OAHU.JWI-67 metaG | ecosystem: Host-associated > Annelida > Digestive system > Unclassified | place... | reverse complement strand
TATTATCGCTCATTATTCCTCCCACCCTTTGGGTTTGAATTTTGGTACGGTAGTACTTGGGCGTACAACCGCTTTATACCAAATTTTGCCGCCCTTTGGGTGGGATTTTTTTATGAAAAACCGCGTAACTTAGGATTTATTTAAAAACACTTCCAGTTCATTCTTATCCAAATAATCAATTTCGTAAGCTATTTCTAATTGGGTTTCCAGTTCGGCCAGAGAACCTTTAGATATGAAGATAGAATTCCTTCACCCATAACCTATTACTCATAACCCATTACCCATTACATATAACCTATAACCCATTACTTATAACCCATTTTTTATACTATCCTTTGAATCTCCGCCAATTTCTTTACCAGCCTTTTGGCTGATACGGGCATGGCCGTACCCAACTCCTGGGCGAAAAGAGAAACCTTGAATTCTTCCAGCATCCAGAAGAATTCTTCGACCGCGATTTTCTTCTCTTCGGTGGTGACAGGCGAAAGGGCTTCCAACAGTTCTTCCAGACCGGCCGTGAACTTGCCGACTTGCTCGGCTTTGATCCGATCCTTTTCAAAATTAACCGCCGCCCTTTCGGCTCGTATGGCGGCGGCTTTCAAGTATCTTTGTATGTGAAGCAGGCGCTGGGGGTCGTAGAGTTCGACGAAGTTATTCGGTACAAGTCGCGACAGGTCGTCCTTGAGCGTATTTAAGAACCGGGAAAAAGCACGGTTGGATTTATTGGCGTTTTCCAGCTGGTAAATCACCGATCGGCATTCATGATGCGTTTGCAATACCGGCAATACATGCTCAAAATACTTGCGGCCGGTGGTAATTATTTTTTGAGCGACCACCGTGGCGTGTTTAAAAAAAGCATCCTGCGTGCGGATGTTCTTGTGGAACAGTTTGCCGACCACACAGGCATACAACTTTTGCTCAATCTTGCGAATGCCGCCGAAATAGCTCGCCGGCCGTTCCAACTCCTGCGGCAAGGCTAAATTCTTTTTCAAATATCTCAGATCCTTTGAAAAATGAACGGCATACAGCGCCGCGACGCCTTTGATATGCGATTCACGGGCCGCATCGCAATGTCGAAACAGGAGCAGATCGATGCGGTTCCTGTCGCTGGCGTCCACGGCCAGACCCGGATAAACCGTCCATGCCGCATCGTCTTTTAACTGCAATTCTATGCTCTCGGGTAGATCGCCGAAATCCCAGCGGGTAATGTCGGTTTTTTCCCAGCTTTTTCGGGCACGTTCCCATTGATCCAGATGCAGCTCATTTGACAGGTCCTGTTTTAAAATCGAACGATCGCGGCCGGCGCGCAGCACCTTTCCACCGGGACCTGTGATAGCAACGCGCATATTCAAATACGCCGGCAGTGATTCGATCGACCAGGCCGAGGCCGGAATGTTGAGTCCGAAGCGCGAGTAAATGAAATTTGCCAGGGCCGTTACCAGGGGCTCCTCTGTCTTGGGCATCTCCTTGAGGGCCAATTCAACGGTGTCGGTAACCGGGACCAGTTTTTTACGGTATTTTTTCGGAAGTCCTTTGATCAGTGCCGTTAATTTTTCACCCAGCAGACCCGGCACCAGCCAGTCCATTTCCTCGACCGGAACCAGGGGGGCCACATCCGAAGACACTTTCACTGTCAGACCGTCGGCCCGTGTCCCCGGCTCAAATCGATAACTGCACGGGTAGTCATTGCTGCCCAGGCGCACCCTATCCGGATACTGCGACAGTACTTCCGGTCCCGGTTCATACAGTAGTAAATCTTTCTTTTTCAGACGTAAAAATGCGTCACTGCGTTTTGTTTTTATAAAATTTTCAAGGCTGCGGATATCGCTGATGTCCCCTAGTTTATCTTTATAAAAACGATACATCTCATCTTCGCCGACCAGAACATCGCGCCTGCGGATGCGGTCTTCCAGGTTGCGAGCATCATCGACCAGTTTCCGGTTGTACTGCATGAAAGGCAGCGGGCGCCTAATATCGCCGGCTATCAATGCCTGCCGAATAAAAATGTCGGATGCTTCATCCGGCTCGATGCGTCCGTAGGAAACCGTCCGCTGCGAAGCAATGATGAGACCGAAAAGAGACACCTGTTCGGATGCCACCACTTCCCCGCGCTTTCTGGACCAACGCGGATTCAGGTGGGTGTAGCGACAGAGGTCCCGGCCGAGATCTTCCAGCCAGCCGGGATCGATACCGGCAGTTGTCCTGGCAAAAAGCCTGGAAGTTTCTACCATCTCAGCCGCCACGATCCACTCGCCGGCGTTGTTGAAAAGGGATGAACCGGGAAAAACCATTACTTCCCGGCCTTTGGCGGCTTTGAATATGTTCTTTTCTTTCCTGACGGCAATATTGGACAGAAAACCACTCAATATGGATTTATGAATGGCTGCATAACGAAGTTTCGCATCCTCGATTCGTTTGCCCCCCAAGTGGGGCGGAACGTTTTCAGCCAGTATCTCACAAATCTGGTGATGGATATCCCGCCACTCACGCATCCGCTTGAATGAAAGAAAATGGGCTTTGCAGTATTTCTTCATCTGGTTGTTGCTTTTGACCTGCTTCCAGGTCGCATGGTAGCGTTTCCAGATATTTAATAGCGTCAAAAAATCAGAAGATGGTTCATAAAACCGGGCGTGGACTTGGTCGGCTTGCCGCGCCTCCTCCGCGGGCCGCTCCCGCGGATCCTGAATGCTCAGGGCTGCGGCGATGATGGTTATTTCCGCCAAGCATCCCAATCGGCGCGCTTCAAGCAGCATACGTGACAGGCGCGGGTCGATCGGCAGGCGCGCCATCAGTTTTCCTCTTTTGGTCAGTATATATCGATCACCGCGGTCATTTTCGGCCCCTGCCCTTCGCTTTTTGCCCCTTGCGGCCGGCGTCCGACCTTTGCCTGTGCGGTCCCTGCGCCTTGCCTTATGTCCGGTATCCTGCGCTCTTTGCACGGCAACAATCGCACCCAGCTCTTGCAGTAAATTGTAGCCGTCCTTGATGCTTTTCGCGATCGGCCGATCAATGAAAGGGAAGTCATTGATCTCTCCAAGCTTCAATGCAATCATGCGCAGAATCACTTCGGCCAGGTTGGACCGCAGAATTTCAGGCGGCGTGAACGGGGGCCGCTGCGCGAAATCTTCCTCGCCGTACAGGCGGATGCACACCCCGTTTTCAACACGGCCGCAGCGGCCTTTGCGCTGATCCGCACTGCTGCGGGATATGGGAACAATCGGCAGCGCGGTGGTTCGCGATCGGGGATTGTAGCGTGAAATTCGGGCCAGACCGGTATCGACCACATATTTAACACCAGCAATGGTCAGTGACGTTTCGGCAACATTGGTGGCGACAATGATTTTACGGTGGGGACTGCGGGCAAAAACCCTGGCCTGGGCATCACCGGCAAGTCTGGCATACAGCGGCAGTATCAGGGCCTCGATATCCGGCTGCCCTTCCAGCATTTCGCAGGTTTCGCGGATGTCCTGTTCGGTCGGCATAAACACGAGGATATCGCCGTCAAAACCGGTGGCGACGATCTTTCCGATCGCATCGGCGGCTGATTCCACATAATTGGGCTCTTCGTTCCCCGGATCACCCCCGTCATTGAACAGGGGATCGTCATTGTAGTAGATAACATCGACCGGGTACATGCGACCGGATACCTCGATGATCGGCGCCTGGTCGAACGCGCGTGAAAATTTCTCCGTGTCAATGGTGGCCGAGGTGATGATCAGCTTCAGTTCACTGCGTTTTTTCAGCAGTGTTGTGAGCAGCCCCAAGACAAAATCGATATTGAGGCTCCTTTCGTGGGCTTCATCCACGATAATCGTATCATACTCGTATAAATATGGATCACCCTGGGCCTCGGCCAACATGATTCCGTCCGTCATAATTTTGATAAAAGCGTTTTTGCGGCTGCGGTCTTTAAAACGAATCTTGTAACCCACCGCGCCCCCCAGTTCTTCGCCGAGCTCTTCAGCAATCCGGCGGGCAACCGCACTTGCTGCAATTCTCCGCGGTTGCGTGCACCCGATCTTTCCGTCAATTCCCCGGCCGGCAGCCAGGCAAAACTTCGGTATCTGCGTACTTTTTCCGGAACCGGTTTCACCGGATATGATGACGACCTTATGGGCCTGTATGGCGCGGATGATTTCATCTTTTTTGGCCGTAATCGGCAGGGAAGAATCATAGACAAAATGCGGTCGGTTTCCGAGGCGCCATGCTCTACGGGCGACAGATGCCCGGATTTTCTTTTCAAGGGCGACAACCTGTTTGCCAACCTCTGCAAAGCGTTGGGTGTCACGGGCAGTTCGCTTCAGGCGCTGCAAATCACGACGCAGCCTAAATCGATCCGTCAGGAGCGTTTCGGACAGCAGGGACTCTAATTTTGACAGGTGGCTGGTCTGCATGTTTTAAGATAGATATCTGGCCCAGGACCAGGATTTCTATGTTTGATTAAAAACTCACGCCAAGACACCAAGAAAGACCATGAAAACTTTGCGCCTTTGCGGCTTTGCGAGAGATAATTTTTTTATTGACCATGGTAGTACAATTACTTTGACGATACCCTGCGCACAGGAGAGTATACTTGAAAATAAACCAAATTGAGAATATTATCAATCGGCTTTCAATTGCGTGTATTTTGCAGAAATTTGAAAGTTAGATATCAGATACAGGGATCATAAGGTCCTATCGATTTCGGTCCAAATCTAATTATAAACAAAAAGGAGAATCCGATGAATTTTGTCATTATCGGCGGCGATGCGGCCGGTATGAGTGCTGCCAGCCGAGTCAAGCGCACCATGCCGGATGTGAAGGTTACGGTTTTTGAAAAAACCCTGGATGTTTCCTACAGCGCCTGAAGCATGCCGTACATTATTGCCGATCCCCGGCGGGGTATCGAGGATCTGATCGTCAGAAGGGCTGAAGTGTTTCGCGAAAAACAGGGGATTGACCTGCGAACCGGTCATCCGGTCAGCCACATCGATCGTAAAAGCAAAACCGTGACGGGCACGAGCCTGGAAGGCAAACCTTTTGCAGCGCACTATGACAAGCTACTCATTGCCACCGGCGCGGACCCGATCATGCCCGATGTATCCGGCAGCGACCTGCCCGGTGTGATGGCCCTGAAATCTTTGCAAGACGGACGCCGCATAAAAAACTTTATCACCCCAAAAAATGTCAAGCAGGTGGTTATCATCGGTATGGGCTATATCGCCCTGGAGATGTGCGATTCTTTGCACGCCCTTGGCATTAAAGTGTCGATGGTCAAACCCAATCCGCGATTTTTGCCTTGGCTGGAGGAGAACCTGGCTGCGGTAGTTAAAAATACCGTCACGTCGAACGCCGTTCAGGTGCACGCCGGCCACAGGGTGCAGCGGATCGTCCAAACCGGCACCGGCTACCGGGTGGTTTGCCGGGATTTGACCCTGGATTGCGACATGGTGCTGGTGGGGATCGGTGTAACCCCTAACAGCGAAATGGCAGCCGCAGCCGATATTGAACTGGGACCCCGGTCAGCCATCGCCGTGGACCGATTCCTTAAAACTTCGGATGCAGACATCTATGCCGCCGGTGACTGCGCGGATGCATTTCATGTGGTCACCGGCCAAAAAACATGGATGCCGCTGGCCCTGCGGGCCAGTCGGGCCGGATGGGCGGTTGCCGACAACGTATGCGGCAGGCAGCTTCAGTTGCCGGGTGTTGCCGGCAGCGCCGCGTTCAAGGTGTTCGATATGCAGGTGGCCGGTACCGGCCTGAATCTGGAACAAGCTCGACAGGCCGGGTTTGATCCCGTCGAAAACATGATTAAGACCCAGTCACGGGGCCATGCCTATCCTGGTGCGGCCGCCATCCGGGTCAACATGATCGGTGATCGAAGAACCGGCCGCCTGCTGGGTGTCCAGATGGTCGGCCGCGAAGGCGTTGCCCATCGCATCAATGCCCCGGCGGTGGCCCTGCACGGACAGATGACGGTCGCCCAGTTCAGTCAGACGGACTTGGCCTATGCCCCGCCCTTTGGTCCAACCTGGGATCCGTGCCTCACCGCCGCCAATCAGCTGTTGAAAAAGCTGTAAAAATTAGCCACAGACCCACACGGACACACACGGACAGTTTGCTGCGCGAAACGGCAAAATAACACCATCTTACGGTAGACTATACCAGAGCTAGCGCGACCATAGATAACCCTGGATGATCCTTGGTAAGATGGATCCTATTGCAGCGTATATTACATTATTGCCCGCAGGGCCTGCAGTTTTTGCCCGGCCGCCGTCGGCCGGTCAAAAGGTCTGTGTGTGTCTGTGTGGTTCTGTGGCTATTAATCAAATCGGGAGGATAAGATGAAAAGTTATCGCAAAGAGTTGTGGTTCGAAGTGCCCGGTCGGTGCGCATTTATCAACATAACACCTGACGTCGAGCACTGCCTGAGGGAGAGCGGAATTCAGGAAGGCCTGGTGCTGGTAAATGCGATGCACATCACCGCATCGGTGTTCATCAACGATGATGAATCCGGTCTGCACCATGACTACGACGTCTGGCTGGAAACGCTCGCGCCCCATGAACCGGTTTCCCAGTACCGGCATAATGTCGGGGAGGACAACGCCGATGCACATATGAAGCGGCAGATCATGGGGCGTGAAGTGGTTGTGGCGATCACCGACGGCCGCTTGGACTTCGGGACCTGGGAAAGAATATTTTACGGGGAGTTTGACGGCCGGCGCCGCAAACGGGTACTGGTTAAAATTATCGGTGAATGAACTCCGGCCTCTCAAACGCCAGCGCATCGAGAAACAGCGCATGGGAGTTTGCGGAATCCGCCCAGTATTTTTGACCATAGGCAATACCGGTGGGCAAAAACAATATTTTTTGCATAAGGGTTGTTTTTCGCGAATATTCAAACAGAAAAGCCGTATGCGATTCTACAAAGGCCTTGACAGTAGATTTGATGATATGGCATAGAGGCCTTTGGCTTTTTTTCCTGAAAAAGCGCCTGCTTCCGGTTGGTTATAAGGCATAACTAACTGAATATCAGTTGTATACTTAATTCACCCGCATTAAACGTCCTTTTGGTTTAAAGCGTAAACAAGGAAAAAGGAAAAACGATGAGCAAAAGCAACCCTGTTGGATCTGTAATGGTACTCGGCGGTGGCATTGCCGGAATGCAGTCGGCCCTCGATATCGCTGAATCGGGATATTATGTTTATCTGGTTGAACAGTCATCGGCCATCGGGGGTCTGATGTCCCAGCTGGATAAGACATTTCCGACCAATGACTGCGCAATGTGAATTATCTCGCCCAAACTGGTCGAGGTCGGCCGGCACTTGAATATCGAGATTCTCACCAACACCGAACTGCTGGATCTTAAAGGCGAACCCGGGCGTTTTTCCGCCAAGGTTCGTCAACAGCCCCGTCACATCGATCTGGACAAATGCACAAGCTGCGGAGAATGTGCCAAAGTCTGTCCGATCGAGGTCCCGGATGAATATCAGAAAAACCTCTCCAGTCGCAAGGCGGCTTATAAATCATACGCCCAGGCCATTCCGGGGGCTTACGCCATCACCAAGCGCGGGACGGCGCCCTGTCGGGCAACCTGCCCGGCCCACGTGAGCGTTCAGGGTTACATCGCACTGATTAACGAGGGCAAATACAAGGAAGCCGTTGAACTGTTTAAGAAGGACCACCCTTTACCCGGTGTTTGCGGAAGAGTCTGTCACCATCCCTGTGAAGGGGAATGCACCCGCAATGATGTGGATGATCCGTTGGCAATCATGAACCTTCACCGGTTCCTGGCCGATTGGGATCTATCCAGCGGCAATAAATTCGTGCCGGAGAAAAAGGAGGCCAAATCCGAGAAGGTTGCCATTATCGGGGCCGGTCCGGCAGGACTTGCCTGCGCTTACTTTCTGGCAATTGAAGGATACCAGGTGACGGTCTTTGAAAAACTGCCGGTGCTGGGCGGAATGCTCACGGTGGGGATACCCTCCTATCGTCTTCCGCGGGATGTCATCGAGGCCGAAATCCAAACCATCAAGGATCTGGGTGTCGAGTTTAAAACCGGCGTTGAAATCGGAAAAGACTTCACCGTCGGCCAGCTGCGCGAAGAAGGCTACAAATCGTTTTTCCTGGGTATCGGCTCCCAGGAATGCAAGCTGCTGGGTATCGAAGGTGAGGACCTGGAAGGGGTATATCCAGGCCTGGACTTTTTGAGGGAAGTCAATTTAGGCAATCGCGTTCAGGTCGGTGACCGGGTCGCTGTTATCGGCGGTGGCAACGTGGCAATGGATGCGGTGCGCACCGCATTGAGAACGGGCAGCAAAAAACCGTTTATCATTTACCGGCGTAGCAGGAATGAGATGCCGGCCAACGTCGAAGAGATCCAGGAATGTGAAGATGAGGGCATCGAAATTATGACCCTCACCAACCCGGTTCGGGTAATATCTGAAGAAGGCAAGGTAACAGCTGTAGAATGCATCAGGATGCAGCTGGGTGAGCCGGATGAAAGCGGCCGGCGGCGCCCGGAGCCGATTCCCGACAGCGAATTCGTCATCGAAATAGATACCATCATCCCGGCCATCGGCCAGGAATCGGACTGGGCCTGCCTGACCGATGAATGCGCCTGCACCCTGAGTGACTGGGGAACAATGGATGTGGATCCGGTTACACTGCAGACCAGTGATCCGGACATTTTCGCCGGCGGGGACGCGGTGACCGGACCCGCCACGGTGGTGGAAGCCATCGGAGCCGGCAAAGAAGCGGCGATATCCATTGACCGGTTCCTGCGTGACGTGGACCTGCACCAAGGGCGCCAGACCAAGTGGGAAGGGGTCAGGGATATACCTGTTGAAGGTCAGGTGCACTTGCCGCGGGTGGCCATGAACCATGCTCCGGTCAAAGAGCGCGTCGGGACCTTTAACGAAGTTCAGCTCGGTTACGATGAATCCCAAACCAGAACCGAAGCCGACCGCTGTCTGGCCTGCGGCGTTTGCAGCGAGTGCTACCAGTGTGTGGAAGCTTGCCTCGCCGAAGCGGTGATCCACGATCAGACGGTTGAAGAAAAAACCATCGATGTTGGCTCGGTGGTGCTGTGTCCCGGCAGCGAACCTTTCGATCCTTCCAGTATGGAGATCTTTTACCACTACAACAGCAATCCCAATGTGATGACCAGCCTTGAGTTCGAACGGATTCTGAGTGCCTCCGGCCCCACGATGGGACATCTCACCCGCCCGTCTGACGAAAAGGAACCGCAAAAAATCACCTGGCTCCAGTGTGTCGGTTCGCGGGATACCAATCGCTGCGGCAACGGCTACTGTTCGGCGGTTTGCTGTATGTATGCCATAAAGGACGCCATGATCGCCAAGGAGCATTCCGATAACGGATTGGATTGCGCCGTGTTCAATATGGACATTCGATCCTATGGCAAAGATTACGAAAAATACTACCTGCGGGCCAAAGAAAAAGAAGGCGTGCGATTCGTAAAAGCCAGAATCCACACGATCACTGATGATCCCGAAACACGCGATCTGACCCTGCATTATGTGGATGATGCCGGCGAAATCCAGGAGGAAACCTTTGATTTGGTGGTTTTGTCCGTCGGTCTTCAGGTCCCGGAATCCACGATCGAGCTGGCCAACCGGCTCGAGATCGATTTGAACAAATACCATTTCGCAGAAACCGATCCTTTCTCACCGGTGGCAACATCTCGCCCGGGAGTTTACGCCTGCGGTATTTTCCAGGGCCCCAAAGACATTCCGGCATCCGTCACCGAAGCCAGTGCCGCGGCAAGTGCCGCCGGCGCGGTTGTGGCCGAGGCCCGTGGGACTGAGACCAAAGCGATAGAGCGACCGGAGCAAATGGACGTCAGTGAAGAGGACCCACGCATCGGCGTATTTGTCTGTAATTGCGGCATTAATATCGGCGGCGTAGTCGATGTTCCCGCGGTCAGAGAACACGCCGGTCAACTTCCCGGAGTGGTCTATGCGGATGAAAACCTTTTCACCTGCAGCCAGGACAGCCAGGAAAAAATGAAGGAAAAAATTAAAGAGGAAAAACTGAACCGCGTGGTGGTTGCAGCCTGCAGTCCCAAAACCCATGAACCCATCTTTATGGAAACGCTGGAAGACTGCGGATTGAATAAATACCTCTTTGAAATGGCCAATATACGCAATCAGAACTCATGGGTGCATTCCAACGACCCGGATACCGCAACCCGTAAAGCCAAGGAACTTGTGAACATGGCCGTGGCCCGGGCCGGTACCCTGAAACAGCTGCAGGGAAAAGTCATTCCGGTCAACAAACAAGCCCTTGTGATCGGCGGCGGTATCGCCGGCATGAATGCAGCCCTGGATTTGAGCAAACAGGGCTATAAATCAATTCTGGTCGAAAAAGAAGCCGAACTCGGTGGTATGGCGCGTCGACTTCACCATACCATCGAAGGCAGCGATATTCGTGCGTATCTCGACAACCTTGTGAGCGAAGTCACCGGGGATGAAAATATCCAGGTTATAACGGACGCACGTATTAAAGAATTCGAAGGCTTTCAGGGTAACTTTACCACCGGAATTGAGGTCGGGTCGGACAACGAAAAACGTAAAATCGACCATGGCGTCATTATCGTTGCCACCGGTGCCAATGAGTATACACCTAATGAATATCTCTATGGCGAAAACGACCGAGTGGTCACGCAGCTGGAACTTGGCGATATGCTCGAGGAAAAAGGTGCATCCGATATTTCCAGTGTGGTCATGATTCAGTGCGTCGGTTCGCGCAATGACGAGAATCCCAATTGTTCGCGCATCTGCTGCCAGAAAGCCGTTAAAAATGCCCTGGTCATCAAACAGAAAAATCCGGATGCCCAGGTGTATATCCTGTACCGCGACATTCGAACCTACGGGCTGATGGAAGACTACTATACCGAAGCCAGAGAGAAAGGCGTATTTTTCATCCGATTCGACCAGGATGCACCGCCGGTGGTCGAGAGCTCCTCGGATGGTATCCTGGTCACGGTTAAAGATCATGTCCTGCAGCGGGACTTGCAGATCAGCGCCGATCTTCTGACGCTCAGTGCCGGTGTAAAAGCGGCGGAAACAGAAGATTTGAGCAATGTACTCAAGCTGAACCGAAATCCGGAAGGTTTTTTCATTGAAGCGCATGTAAAGCTTCGACCGGTCGATATGCCAAGCGATGGCGTATTTCTCTGTGGGACGGCACACAGCCCCAAACTCATCACGGAGACCGTTGCGCAAGCTCAGGCAGCCGCTGCGAGGGCATCAACTTTTCTAGCCAAGGACACGATCAAACTGTCTGCCATCAAAGCCAGCGTTGATGTCGAGAATTGCGTCAAGTGTCTGACGTGTGTCCGATCCTGCCCCTTTGAGGTGCCCACATTTAACCTAGAAAAAGGCGAAATCGAAATCGACGAAGCCCTGTGCCGCGGCTGCGGTGTCTGCACCTCAGTGTGTCCGCGACAGACCATCGACCTTGGTAATTTTGAAGATGAACAGATCGTATGTAAAATTGATGCCCTGTTGGTAGGAGGTATGTAATGACGGATTTTGAACCGACGATTCTTTCTTTTTGTTGCAATTACTGAGGATACTCAGCAGCGGACCTGGCAGGTTCCATGCGACTCGAATATCCTGCAAACATCAAAATAATCCATGTTCCCTGTTCCGGGAAAGTAGATATTCTTCATCTGTTGAGAGCTATTCAGAAAGGTGCCGACGGCGCATATATTGTTGGATGTCTTGAAGGTTCCTGTCACTATAATGAAGGAAACTACCGCGCCCGTGAACGGGTTGAATATGTTCAAACACTGCTGGAGGAAATCGGCCTTGAAGGCGATCGGGTCAGAATGTATAACCTGACCTCCGGTGAGGGGCCGACCTTTGCAGCCTATGCCAGAGAAATGACGGAGCACATCCGGTCTCTTGGGCCGAATCCGTTAGGGAATCATGATAAAAAATAACGATATCGAATAGGATGGCTGACAAGAAAGCAACACATGGCCGGATCGGCAGCATCGGAACTCAACAATATGTCAACCGCTGCAAGCAACCGTTACTGCTCGTCGAAACGTGTGCTATTGTCTGTGCCAGCAACCGCATTCAGTTTGAAAGCTGATCGGTAAACAGGAGGGAACATGATAGTTGCCAAAAGGAAACCTTTTGATGAAATTAAAGCGATGCTGAAACCTTACAAAAAGGTTTTAAATGTTGGATGCGGCACATGTGTGTCCGTATGTCTGGCGGGCGGAGAAAAAGAGGTTGCCGTTTTAAACACGGAAATGGACATGGCCCGCAAACTGGATAAAGAACCTATTGAGCTCGGCTCTCACACGGTTGAGCGTCAGTGTGACCAGGAATACCTGGCCGAATTGGACGATATGGTGGATGATTACGATGCCCTGATGTCCATGGCCTGCGGGGTCGGCATCCAGTTTCTGGCCGAAAGATTCCCGCATAAACCGGTCCTGCCTGCGGTGGATACCACCGGTTTGGCCGTCAATCAGGATGTGGGCTGGTATGAAGAACGCTGTCGCTCCTGCGGAAGATGCGTACTAGATATGACCGGCGGCATTTGCCCGGTGACCATGTGTGCCAAGGGTCTGTACAACGGTCCCTGCGGCGGCACCAACAAAGGCAATTGTGAAATCAGCCAGGAGCAGCCCTGCGCCTGGCACATGATTCACGAGCGCCTGTCCAAACAGGATCGACTGGATCTGATCATGGAATACAAACATCCGGTCGACTGGACCGACCAGGTACCGCGGACGCTGATTCAGCCGGGATATAAAAAACCTGAAAAAGAAGAAGCCAAATAACCGAATTCGAATAACGGCGAAAACAACGAACAATATTACCGCGAATCGCTAAAAATTAGGGTGAATGATATGAGCACAGAGCAAAACGGTTACAAGTCAGGCAGCAACCTCGAAAAGGTGTTAAAAGCCGGTCATTTTGCATTTACCGGTGAACTGGGTCCGCCGCGCGGGGCCAATGCGGAAGAAGTCACACATAAAGCTTCCCACTTGAAGGGAATGGTGGACGCGGTCAACATCACCGACAACCAGACGGCCGTGGTGCGCATGTCCAGCTGGGCAGCGTGCCTCATCCTGATTCAGGAAGGTCTGGAACCGAATTTCCAGATGGTCTGCCGGGATCGCAACCGCCTGGCCATGCAGGCCGACATTCTGGGGGCCTATGCCCACGGCATTCGCAATATGCTGTGTTTGTCCGGTGACCATCAGCAGTTCGGCGATCACCCCCAGGCCAAGGGCGTATTTGACATCGACTCCATGCAGTTGATCCGCATGGTCAAGGATATGCGCGATGAGGGTAAATTTTTAAGCGGCGCCGAGTTGGACGGCATCCCCAAGATTTTTATCGGTGCAGCGGCCAATCCGTTTGCCGATCCGTTTGAATGGCGCATTCATCGGCTGGCCAAGAAAATAAGCGCCGGTGTTGATTTTATCCAGACCCAGTGCATCTACAACATGGACAAGTTTCGCAAGTGGGTCAAGCAGGCCGTTGATATGGGACTCACAGAAAAAGCCTATATCCTGGCCGGCGTCACCCCCATGAAAAGCGTGGGTATGGCCAAGTACATGGCCAGCAAGGTCCCCGGAATGGATGTGCCCGAGGAAATCATACAACGGCTCCAGGGTGCCGGCAAAGGCAAAGTGGCCGAAGAAGGCATCAAGATCGCCTGTGAACAGATCGAAGAATTCAAAGAACTCGAGGGTGTGCATGGCGTTCATTTGATGGCCATTGAATGGGAACACAAAGTTCCGGAAATTGCCGAACGCGCCGGTGTGCTGCCGCGCCCGAAGGTGGAATGATCGGAGCCGATCGGCCGTGTACCCCTGACTGAAAAGATCGCTGATCAAAAACCCGACTTTGAGCAAAGTCGGGTTTTTTTTGTCGGTTATCAACATTCAGCTGCGGCCGTTGTGTCATCAATTGACTTATTACTACCGGCTAGTATATGATGCCTATGTAAAAAGTCTCGATTTTCTGAAATTTTTATTGTGCTCAAACCGTACGAAACTTAAAAAATAGGCAATTCCTAAATCCCCGAGATCCTGAATCCCTGTAGAAAAAGTTTTTTTAATCGGACGTTTTTATTGTTTCCGACTCAAACCAGGGAGGCCCTTACTTTAGCAGTCTAGCAGTCGCACCATATCTACAAATAATTGCAAATATATGGACATTTCGTGTGGCTTCCGGAGGACATTTAAATGAAGAATAAACCGGACATAAAAGATCTGGAACAATGGGCCGAAGAGCGCACGGCCCATCTGCTCGAAATCAACAAAATGCTGAATACTGAAATTATCGAACGCAGGCGCGCCGAAAAAGCGCTGCGCGAAAGCGAGGAAAGATACCGACTGGCTGTCGAGCACTCCAATGACGGATTTGCCCTGTCGGCGCAGGGCCGGATCGTCTATGCGAATCAAAGATTCATGCAGATATTCGGATACCGGCAGGAGGAAGAGGTTATCGACCAGCCGATATCGACTTTTATCCATCCCGATGACCGGCAGAGGGTAGAGTACAATTACAACCGCCGCCAGCGCGGCGAAGCAGCTCCGAGCAGGTACGAATTCAAAGGCATCCGCAAAGACGGGCGTGTTATCTATATCGAAGTCTCTTCGACCAAGTCATCTTTTCATGGAAGACCGGTGAATCTGGCCTATCTGCGGGATATAACCGATCGCAAGCTGGCGAAGGAAGCACTGCTCGAAAGCGAGTTGCGGTTCAGATTCTCTTTTGAAAACGCTGCGATCGGGATGGTTATGGCCGATTTGAAAGGCAACCTATTGGAGGTCAATCCCAGCATGTGCGCCATGCTGGGCTATTCGGAAACAGAGCTGCTGAAGATCAACATCAAAGACCTGACCCACCCGGATGACCTCGAACTGGACATCCAGAGGCACCTGCAGTTGATCAGGGGCGATATCCCTTACGTCAGGCTTGAAAAGCGCTATTTCCATAAAAACGGCGCCACGATCTGGGGGATAGTGAACAGTTCGGCCATTCGCGATGCCGACGGCAATCCATTATACCTTGTGGCCCAAGTTCAGAATGTCACCCAACAAAAAACAGCTCAGGAAGAATTGCGCAAAAGCGAGGAAAGATATCGGAACCTGTTCGAAAACACCGGCACGGCCACTTTTGTGGTAGACGAGGATATGACCATTACCAAAGTCAATGCCAAATGCCTGGAACTGTCGGGATACAAAAGGAATGAAATCGAAGACAAGATGAAGACCGTCGAGTTCGTTGCTGAACAGGATTTGGAAAGATTAAAGCAGTATCATTCCGGAAGAAGAGAGAAAAACAGCGCAATCCCCTCCGAGTATGAATTTAAATTCGTCGACAAATACGGACAAGAAAAAGATGTCATTATCCAGACTGGCATGATTCCCGGCACGCAGAAAAGTATTGGGTCCATAACGGACATTTCCGCCCGCAAACGGATCGAGGAGGAAAGAAAAAGACTGGAAGCCCAACTGCAGCAAGCCCAGAAAATGGAGGCCATCGGCACCCTTGCCGGAGGTATTGCCCATGACTTCAACAACCTGCTGATGGGGATCCAGGGCAATACCTCTCTGGCGTTGCTGGACATCGATTCGTCCCACCCCAATTATGAAAAGCTCAAGAGTATCCAGTCCCATATTCAAAACGCCACCGCTCTTACCCGACAACTTCTGGGGTTTGCCCGTGGCGGTAAATACGAGGTCAAACCGACAGACCTGAATCTTCTGATCCGTCAAAATGCGCATATGTTCGGCCGTACGCGCAAAGAAATCACCATCCACACCAAGTTCGAGAATAGTCTATGGACAGTGGAAGTCGACGAGAGCCAAATTGATCAGGTGCTGTTGAACTTGTATGTCAATGCCTGGCAGGCCATGCCCCAGGGTGGGAAGCTTTTTATCCAGACTGCCAACGTCGAACTGGACGAAGAAAGCGTAACACCGTTCCAACTCCAAACCGGCAAGTTCGTGAAAATTTCGGTGGCGGACACCGGCATCGGCATGGATAAGACAACCAAACAGAGGATTTTCGAGCCTTTCTTTACCACCAAAGAAATGGGCCGCGGCACCGGCCTGGGTCTGGCCTCGGCCTACGGCATCATTCAGAATCACGGCGGATTCATCGATGTTCACAGCCGCAAGGGGCAAGGGGCGAATTTTGATATTTATCTGCCGGTTTCTCCCAAAAAGGTTGTCACGCAAGAAAAACCGCCCCAAGTCCAGGTGGGTGGAAATGAAATGATTCTTCTCATCGACGATGAAGATATGATCGTCGACCTCGGACGGCAGATTTTGGAAAAGTTGGGATACCGCACGATCACAGCCGGCAGTGGACAGGATGCCATTTATCGCTTCAGAGAATACTGCAATGAAATCGATCTGGTTATCCTGGATATGATCATGCCCGACATGAACGGCGAGCAGACCTATTTGAATTTAAAAAGACTGGATCCGGATGTTAAGGTTCTGCTCTCCAGCGGCTACAGTATCGACGGCCAGGCAGCAAAAATCATGCAGCAGGGCTGCAATGGCTTTATTCAGAAGCCCTTTCAATTGCAGCATTTGTCAACCAAGATCCGGGAGATTCTGGACGGAAATTAAAAAGGCCTTCACAGAGTTTATCATACTCTCCGAAGGCCTGGGTTTTCTTGTGAAATTTAACCCGGTTTGCTCAACAATCGGTAACCCCGGCGGATGAGCCTGGAATCAATCAAGCCGCCTTGGACACCTTTACCGCACATACCTTGTACTCGGGGATCTTGGACACCGGGTCCAGGGCGGCATTCGTAAGTCGGTTGGCGGCGGCTTTGGCAAAATGGAAAGGAATGAATACGGTGCCGGAGACCGCTTTGGACGATACGTTTATCCTGGCACGGATTTTCCCCCGCCGGGAAGTAATCTCAACCATGGCGCCGTCCTCGAGTCCATTCAGCACCGCATCTTTGGGTGAAATTTCCACAAAACACTCCGGCACCCGCTCGTTGAGGCCTTCGGACTTCATGGTCATGGTACCGGTGTGATAGTGATACAGCACGCGCCCGGTTGTCAGATACAGCGGGTATTCATCATCGGTCATTTCCGCCGGGTCCTGGTAGTCGATGGCATGGAACTGTCCCTTGCCGCGCGTAAACTGTTCGCGGTGCAGGATCGGTGTGCCCGGATGCTCCGTATGCGGACACGGCCAGTGCAGGCCCTCGATTTCGATGCGCTGGTAGTTGATACCGGCATATGACGGCGTTACCCGGGCAATCTCTTCAAAGATCGCCTCACTACTATCATAGGACATGGCAACCCCCATGCGGGTTGCAATCTCGCACAAAACTTCCCAGTCGTCTTTACACTGTCCGGGCGGCGTCACCGCCGGGCGCACCCGCTGCACCCGGCGCTCCGTATTGGAAAAGGTGCCGTCTTTTTCGGCAAAGCATTTAGCCGGCAGGACCACATCGGCCATTTGAGCCGTTTCCGTCAGGAAGATATCCTGCACCACCAGAAGTTCAAGGTGCTGGAAACTGTCCTCTACATGGCCTACGTCCGGATCGGATACCAGCGGATTTTCACCGATAATATACATCGCCTTAAATTCGCCGCTATGGGCCTTGGGGACCATCTGGGTTACCGTGAAACCCGGCTGGGTGGAAAGGTCCGCCACCGACCAGGCTTCTTCCATCTTCTTGGCAACAGCTGGATCGTTTACCGCCTGGTAGCCGGAGTAAACATTGGGCAGTCCGCCCATGTCGCAGGCGCCCTGGACGTTGTTCTGCCCCCGCAAGGGATTGACACCGCCGCCCCTTTTGCCCATGTGGCCGCAGAGCATGGCCAGGTTTGCCAGCGATTTGACATTGTCGGTACCGGACGTGTGCTGGGTAATACCCATGCAGTAAAGAATGCTGGCGGCAGCGGCACCGGCATAAAGCCGGGCAGCCTCGATCAGGTCATCGGCAGGTATTCCGGTTATTTCTTCGACATATTCGGGCGTATATTTCTCCACCGTTTTTTTAAGTTCCTCGAAACCTTCGGTGCGCTTGTCAACAAATACCCGGTCATAAAGATCTTCCGCGATGATGACATGCATCATGCCGTTTAACCAGGCCACGTCCGTACCCAGGTTCTGGCGCAGCCAGCGGTGGGCGAAGTCAGCCAGTTTGATGCGCCGCGGATCGACGAGGATCAGCTTGGCCCCTTTCATGGTGACCGCGCGTTTGACGTGTCGGGACAGCACCGGATGGTTTTCGGTGGTGTTGGAACCGGTAACCAGGATCACTTGCGCATCCTCGATATCGCCGATGGTGTTCGTCATGGCACCGCTTCCGAATGCTGCGGCCAGACCGGCCACGGTTGAAGAATGTCAGAGACGCGCGCAGTGGTCGATGTTGTTCGTTTTGAGAACAGCCCGCGTGAATTTATTGGCAATGTAATTCTCTTCATTCGTGATCCGGGCGGATGTCAGCATACCGATACTGTCCGCACCGTGCGACTTTTTTATTTCACTCAGCTTTTGAGCGATCAGATCGAGCGCTTCGTCCCATCCAGCCTCGCGAAGCTGACCGTTTTCTCTGATCAATGGTGTTGTCAGGCGCTGGGGCGAGTGAATGAAATCGAAGCCGAAGCGTCCTTTCACACACAGGGTCCCGTCGTTGGGGATGGCATCTTCAACGCCGGTAATTTTCACCACGCGGTTGTCCTGAACGTGCAGGTACATCTGGCACCCGACCCCGCAATAGCTGCAGGTGGTGCGCACCTTCTTCGTCTCCCAAGGCCGAACTTTATAACGGGCATCTTTTTCCACCAGGGCTCCCACGGGACAGGCCTGGACACACTCTCCGCAAAATACGCAGTCCGAGTCTTTCAGGGGGCGATCTCCGGCGGCAATGATTTTGGTTCCCGCGCCGCGGTATCCGAAATGAATGGCGTTGTTCACCTGAATTTCATTGCAGGCCTGCACACATCGGCCGCATTGAATGCACCGTGAAAAATCCCGAACGATAAACGGATTGACGGTTTCCATTGCATAAGGGGTTTCGGTGGCCGCGAACATTTCACCGGATACCTGGTAGCGGTAGGCAAGATCCTGCAGGCGGCAATCCCCCCAGACCGGACAAAGTTCATCACTGCCGTCGTCGCGTTGAACATTGAGTTGAAACTGGGTCCAATCCTGACCGTCGGAGCCGCGTACGGCACAATTGTGATTCCCGGAAGAAAGCAGCAGCTGCAGAATCATCTGACGGGCACTTACGACCGGAGGTGACTCGGTGTAAACAATCATATTGTCGGCGGCAGGCGTGGCACATGAAGGCAGCAGGCTGCGTGCGCCCTGCACTTCGACCACGCAGATTCGGCACGCTCCGGTGGGGGTGGCTCCCTTCAGATGGCACAGGGTCGGGATGTCGATGCTGCTGCGCTGCGCCACTTCAAGTATTGTTTCACCCGGTTTAAAGGAAAAATCATTACCGTTGATGCGGATGAGGTGTTCTGCGGTCATAATAACTTTGTTTCTCCTTCCGATGGATCACTGCGGTTGAACATCATTGTCGTGTATTGCGTATTATATTACAAACCAGCGACCGTCAGTGTTATCGAAAGATTGTCATTTTGTCAATCCATGAATCGTTTCCGAATGGGCACCGCGTCGGCGGATAATGTACAGATAAAGCAGAACGCCGCAGATGCTGCCGATGACATCGGCCAGCCAATCGAGCATATCGGCATGACGCAAAGGGACAAAATACTGGTGGATCTCATCGCTCAATCCATACAGGCTCGCAAGCATTACGCTGAGCAGCGCCGTCAGGCGCGTCCGTTTGCGTATGGCCAAGGTGCGCAAAGCCCTGAAAAACAGGATGCCCAGCAGGGCATAGGCTGTAAAGTGCAGAATTTTATCGGAAAATGACACCGGATACTGCCCGGTGGCGGGAAAAGAAGACTGGATGAATATGGCGCCGCAGTAGATGATGACCGGCAGCCAGTAGATAGCGAATTTTTTGATGGGAATACTCTCTATCTGAAACGGGGAATGGGAGAATCGGCGAAACGGAGACAACTATACTCGCCGATTCCCCGTTTCACCGATTCCCCGTTTCTCCATTTCTATCAAATGATCAATCCTTAAAAAGATCAAGCGCCAGACTGCGCTGTTTGATATTTGCCAGGGCCCGGTTGAAGAACTCCTCCCGGCTGACCCCGTATTTTACCGTTCCGTCAAGGGTCCTTACAGCCAGAGTCCCGGACGCTTTTTCCTTGTTGCCGACAGTCAGGGTCAGCGGAATTTTGTCGAGCTGGGCTTCGCGTATTTTCTTATTGAGGCTTTCGGTGCGGCTGTCCACCTCTGTGCGCAGCCCGGCTTTCTCCAGCTCGGCTTTTAATTCATCGGCATAGGCCACAAGCTCGTCGTTGATCGGCAGCAGGGTCACCTGAACCGGCGCCATCCACAGCGGAAATTTGCCGGCGAAATGCTCGATCAGAATGCCGAAAAAGCGCTCTACGGAGCCGTATACCGTGCGGTGAATCATAATCGGCCGATGTTTCTCATTGTCGCGGTCGATAAAGAACAGATCGAATCGATCCGGCTGCGACATATCGAGCTGTATGGTACCGCACTGCCAGGTGCGGCCCAGTGCGTCCTTGATATGCAGATCGATTTTCGGACCATAGAAGGCGCCATCGCCTGCATTGATTCGGTATTCACGGCCATAGGATTCAAGCGCTGCTTCCAGCCCGGCGGTTGCCACTTCCCACTGTTCGTCCGTGCCGATGGATTTCTCAGGACGCGTGGAAAGCTCCAGATTGAATCCGAGACCGAAGGTGCTGTAAATGCGTTCCTCCAGATTTAACAGACTCAAAATTTCTTCCTGAATCTGGTCCGGCGTCATGAATATGTGGGCATCGTCCTGGTGGAAGGCCCGCACGCGAAACAGGCCGTTTAATACCCCGCTGAGTTCATGGCGGTGTACCAGGCCGATTTCGGCCTGCCGGATCGGCAGATCCCTGTATGAATGGCGTTTTGATTTGAACAGCAGCATCCCGCCCGGACAGTTCATCGGTTTAATCGCATATTCGGCTTCGTCAATGGCGGTAAGGTACATATTTTCGCGATAATTGTCCCAGTGGCCGCTGCGTTCCCACAAGGCTCGATTCAGGGCAATCGGTGTTTTGGTTTCGATATAACCGGCTGCCAGATGTTCCAGGCGCCAGTAATCCAGCAAAGCGTTCCAGACAACCATGCCTTTGGCATGGAAAAAGGGCATCCCCGGGGCTTCATCATGAAAGCTGAAAAGGTCCAGGGCAATGCCCAGCTTGCGATGATTGCGCTTGCGAGCTTCTTCGAGAAATTGCAGGTATTTTTTCAATTCTTTTTTGTCGTAAAAAGCGGTACCGTATATCCGCTGCAATTGGGCATTAGCCTGATCACCGCGCCAGTAGGCGCCCGAAACCTTCATGAGTTTAAAAGCCTTGATAAAGCCGGTATGCGGCAAGTGAGGACCCCGGCACAGATCGGTAAAATCACCATGTTCGTAGAAAGATATGGTGCCGTCCTCCAGATCATTGACCATTTCGAGCTTGTAGGGTTCATCTTTATAAAAATCGGCGGCCCTGGATTTTGAAACCGCAACCCGTTTGAAGGGCAGCTTGGCTTTGATCGCCTTTTTCATTTCGGTTTCAATTTTCGCAAAATCTTCTTCCGAAACCGGCTCCATGTCGATGTCATAGTAGAATCCGCCTTCTACTGCCGGCCCGATGGTCAGTTGGGCACCCTCGTATAGGTGCAGGATGGCCTGGGCCATCACATGGGCCGCACTGTGGCGCAGGATTTCCATGGCTTCGGGGTCCTTGGTCGTAATTAACCGGATCCGGGCATCCTGCTCGACGGAGGTGCTTAAGTCGACAATTTGTCCGTTTATTTGAAGCGCTACGCAGTTGCGGGCAAAGCCTTCTGAAATGCCCCTGGCAATATCGTCCCCCGTCGGGGGATTTTCAAAAGCCTTTATATTACCGTCAGGAAATGTTATGTGTACCATTTGGAACCTTTTGATTGATGCTGATATTCGTCATTTCATACGTGGTTTTCAACGATCATTTGTGACAAAAGTTTACTCGTTCGGAATTTGCAAAAGTATAAAATTAAGAAAAATAACAACCGGGGTCAAGGAAAATTTATCTGAAAGTCAATCAGGTCCCCTGTTTTTGAAAAGAAATCAATCATGGGTAATAGGTAGAATTTGATTCGGAATACGTTTTGCAAGTAGCGCGCTGAGCTGAAATCAATGCAGATGATAACCATGCTGCTGCTCGGGTCCCTCTGGGTTCGATGATTTTGACATCGGAGTGAACCACTGAAAGACTGATTGACGATTGATTATGGAACCAGAATACCAGTTAATTGAAACCTTTGCCGGGCTTGAAGCGATTATCGGAACTCTTGGAACCGAAAAGGCCATTGCAGTGGATTTGGAAGCCGACTCCATGTTTCACTTTCGGGAGCGGGTATGCCTTCTTCAAATAGCGGCCGGCAAGGTCAATGCAGTCATCGACCCACTGCAGATCAAAAATTTGTCGCCCCTGAAGCCGATTTTCGAAAGTCTTGATATAAAGAAGATTTTTCATGGTGCCGATTACGATGTGCGCTCGCTCTACAGGGACTTTAACTTTGAAATCAACAACCTGTTCGATACCCAGCTGGCCAGCAAGTTTCTTGGAATACGACAAACCGGTCTGGAATCCGTTTTGCAGGCCAGGTTTAATGTGAGCCTGAATAAAAAATATCAGCGCAAAGACTGGTCCATGCGACCGCTGCCCGAAGCCATGATTTCCTACGCTGCGAATGACGTACGCTATCTTCTGCCCCTGGCAAAAATCCTGGAAAAAGAGCTGGCGGCCAAAGGGCGCCTGTCGTGGGTGGTTGAAGAGTGTGAATATTTGAGCCGTGTAAGGCCCATTCAAAATGATCACGACCCATTGTTTCTTCATTTTAAAGGTGCCGGTCGCCTCGATCCCAAAAGCCTGGCGGTGCTTGAAGCCCTGCTTGCATTCAGAAGAAAACTGGCCTGCAAAAAAAACCGACCGCTGTTCAAGGTTTTCAGTCACAAATCCCTGATGACACTGGCGGTGGAAAAACCGGACACGATTGAAAACCTGGAAAAAGTAAAAGCATTGAGCAGTAGACAGGTCAAAATGTATGGCGATGATCTGACTGCCATTATTAACACCGCCAAACAAACACCGGCCCGTGAACTTCCGGTTTATCCACGCAGGAAAGCGCCCGTGGTACACCCGGCGACTCCCGACCGCATAAAACTGCTAAAAAACTGGCGCGATAAAAAAGCACGGAAATTGAAGATCGAACCCGGCATGTTGATCAACAAAAACCTGCTGACCGCCATTGCGGTCCGCAACCCTTCTGAAGTGAAATACCTGGCTGACATCGGCGATCTGAAGCAATGGCAGATCTCCGAATTCGGTCCGGAAATCATTGCCGCATTGCAACCGCCCGCAAAATAGAGGCCAAGCCGATGGAAGAAAGAATTACACTTCAATCTGAAATATATGACCTTGAAGGACTTTTCGAACTGAACGGCAGCAGCGGCCTGGTTGTCACCCACCCCCACCCGCTCTATGGCGGGCAAATGGACAATCCCGTGGTGGATTCAGTCCGGCGCATCTATCGACAGCACGGTTATACCACCCTGCGGTTCAACTTCAGGGGTACCGGCAACAGTCAGGGCAGGTACGCGGACGGTATCGGCGAGCAGGCGGATGTAAGGGCGGCGGCAGATTATTTATTCGCTGCCGGGCAAAAGGAGGTTGCATTGGCCGGGTATTCTTTCGGCGCCTGGATCATTGCGCTGACCGTTCAGCAGGAAATTCCGATCAAACATCTGATCATGGTATCGCCCCCGGTCGGATTCATCGATTTTCAAGGCATCAGCGCCATTCCGGGCCTGCAGCTGGTGATTACCGGAAGTCGCGATGAAATTGCACCGGTCAAACGGATCGAACAATTGCTCCCAAGCTGGAATCCGGCAGCAAGTTTCGAGGTTATCAGCGGCGCCGATCACTTCTACGGCGGCTATCTGGATCAGTTGGAAAGGGTGCTGGCAACTCATATCGAGGCGCCGTAAAATTCGCGAAGAAATAAATTTACATTTTCGCACCAGAGGTTTTTTCCTCGATTAATCGATAATGGAATCAGCTCCGGTTGACACCCATTCACCGCCGCATTATTTTGCCTCAGTCGATATAAAAAATTTAACTACAAAATTCAATTCAACACACTACAGCGTATATACATGTACGGATTAAAAAATGAAATTAGGTACAGCCAACATTATCGGATTCAAAGGTCTGGCTCTGTGGATGTCGATTTTTGCCCTGATGATGGCTTTGCTGGTCCCGCCACTGTATCACAATATCAAAACCGCAGAAGCTGCGGTGGAACCATCGATCACCAGGACGACACCGACACTTGCTTATTTGCTGCTGGATAAACCGGCAGTGCTGCCCGGCGAGACGACAAGACTCGCATCCGCTTATCTACCATTTGAAAAGCCGGCGATACCGCCCGGCAAAATGACGATTCCGACCCTGCCCTATCTGCCGCTGCTAGAGCCGGTCGTGCTGCTCAGTCGGATTACGATGGCGACCCTCGATTATCTGCGATTGGCAGAGCCGACAGCGCTGCTCGACGGGATGACCCTTCCGGCCCTCGATTACCTGCCGCTGCAAGAGCCGGTCGTGCTGCTCGGCGAGATGACGCTCCCGGAATCGCCTTATCTGCCGTTGGGAGATTCGGCGGTGCTCAAAGAGGAGATGACCATCGCGACTCTCGATTATCTGCCGCTGGAAGAGCCGACGGTGCTGCTCGGCAAAATGCTGGAGCTGCCCATCCTCACACCGCGAAAAAAAACGCCAGCGGTCGCGAAAGTTTCCGTGCCGCCGGTCAGAATCTGCACCGTTGATTGCAAATTTAATGATGAAATCATCCGGGCATCTCAACGTTTTAAGGTAGAGCCGGAAATCATCAAAGCTATCATCCGGGCAGAGTCCAATTTCAATCCCAAAGCGATCTCCAATAAAGGGGCCATGGGTCTGATGCAATTGATGCCGATGACAGCTGAAGAACTCGGCGTGAAAGACGCTTTCAACCCCGAGCACAACATCAATGGCGGTGTGCGTTACTATAAAAAGCTATTGGGGCGATATAACGGCGATGTAAAACTGGCCCTTGCCGCTTACAATGCGGGCGTTTTACGGGTCAAACAATATAAGGGTGTCCCACCTTTCAAGGCGACCCGCATCTATATCGAAAAGGTAATGAAATACTACACCTCTTACAAAGAGCAGATGGAACGGGATCAGGCTGATACCGCTGTTGCCGAGCGCTGACTGTGATCAGGGGCGTCGCCGAAAAAAGGATTCAACCTCTGTATTTACCCATTAAATTCCTTCTGCCGAGATGTGGCCTTCCATCGCCTGTAGCAACCGGGCTTTTGTGGCACCGCTTTCAAGGCTCAACTTCCGATCCAGGCCATAGACTTTAAAAAGGCAGCGGTGCCGTAATGCAAAGCAGGGTCGCTGCATTTTTTGCAAAGGGGGTCAGGAAGATGGAAGAACGCTATTATGATAGTTCTTCAGCACCAATCACGACCGGAGAAATTCAGGAAGATGTAGCCCACAGCGTTTTGAATGAGAAGAGACAGTGGCGTCAGCCCAGATTGACGCTGGCTTTTGCAGGGGTGGGGCTTTTCGTTGTGGTAATGATTTTTGTCTGGTTCTTCGAAAAGCCCCGGAGCAGTTCGGCTGCAAAGCGCATCAATATGCTCGAATCAAAAATTGAACAACTGGAAAAAACAGTTGCAAAAATAAACGCCATCGACGAAAAGCTGACAACTCTGGAAAACCAAAGTCAGAAATTCATGTTCGCCGTGGACAGACTCGACCGGTTTGAGACAACGATATCGTTGCGAATGGAACAGGTCGGCCAAGAACTGGCTGCATTGCAGAAGGTGACCGAAGCGTCCAGTTCAAAACCCGACGTTGCGCTGCAGGCTCCGGACGTCAGTCGCAATGACACCCCCGGGACTTACCATACTGTCAGCGCTGGAGACACACTTTATTCCATCAGTCGCCGCTATGGGTTGACCGTCGAAGAATTACGAAAAAGCAACCAACTCCCGGAAGGCGCAACGATCTATGAAGGCCAGAAGTTGATCATCATTTCCGAGGCCGCGGCCGGTCCAAATACCGCAGAATGAGGCACCCATCGCCGACCCCTCCCAGCAAATTCATCGGCCAATTGCAATCAACATTTAAGCTTCAGGCACCAAGATTTTCATCCGCGGGAAGGTATTTGGTTGATATTTGTGGCAATTTCTGCTATGTATTTGAATTTAAAGGATGATATTGACTCAGTCTTCGGCTGCCGGCTTGGATGGCTTGGCAGTTATAGACCTTTCGAAAAGGAGGATTGAATGCGAGGTGTAATGTTCAAGGGAATTCTCCTGGTATTCATCGGTGCGGGTTTGATCTTTATGTTCGCTTGCACGGGTGGCAGCGTAAAAACCGATTCGCCCCCACCGCCGGTCGCGGCATCGGAAAGCGAAATATCGGACCAGGCCCCTGAAACGGAACCGGAACCACTGGCCGCGTCGGCAGGAGGCGAACTTCCGACGGAACAAGAACCAGTGGCTGCGACGGCAGAAAGCGAACTTCCGGAGGGTTGGGACATCCTGGAGAAAGAAGATATTTTTTTCGATGATGCAAGTGCTTCACTGCAGCCAGAAGCACGGGCAATCTTAAAGAAAAAAGCCGAATGGCTTTTACATAATCCCGACATCAATGTCGTTATCAAGGGTTACAGCGACGAGCCCGGCACGGATGAGTATAACTTTGCCCTTGGGGACCGACGGGCTGGAAGCGTTAAATCGTTTCTGATTAAAATGGGTGTTGATCCTTCGCGCCTGGCAGCCGTAAGCTACGGCAGAGAAGGTCTGGCTGAAACCCGTGATGATAAAGCCTCGAAAGCCGAAAACAGGCGTGTTCAGATCGTTGTCGATATCATCGATTAACGAATGTCGGCTCGAAAAGGAACCTATATTAGGCTTATTCTATCGAACCTCCCGGTTAAGCAGCCCTTGGTGTCACAGGCAGGCAAAAGGTCATCCACACGAAAAAACAGACCTGCCGCTGCAATCCATCGGCTTTTTTTAAATTGACATGCACACCGCTTTTTCCTATACGGAATTATAGATCAAGTAACCTAATCAACGCGTCGCTTCCTGAATTGGTAAGTGTTCATCCGGAAATGGCAGATTTGGACCCGAAGATGATGTTTCCCGATGAAAACTAGTTAATTACCATGTCTACCCACAACACTTGTAACAGGGAATAAACCGATAAAACCGGACCCTGCATCCACCCACCGGGGGAAATACCTTCTATGAAACCGATAATTCCCGGCCGGGGCGATGCGGCCGGGAACATGATGATTAAAATTCCCATCAACATATTCGGATTGGAAGGATAATCGCATGCAATATCTGTTTACACCGTATAAAATAAAAAACATCGAACTGAAAAATCGCATCGTCATCCCACCGCTGGCTTCTTTTCTGATCGACCCCGGGGGGGCAATCACCGATGCTGCTGTCGAACACTACATGCGACGGGCCGCTGGAGGTCCGGCCATGGTGATCCTGGAAGCCTGTGCGGTTTCCCCGGAGGGGGTGGTTTCTGCCAACCAGGCTCGCATCGACGATGATCGGCTGTTGGAAGGCCTTGCGCGGATTGCGGCGGCCATCGCATCTGAAGGTGCAATACCGGCCATACAAATTCATCATGCCGGTCGCCAGACTTCACCCAAGGTGATCGGACGCAGGCCGGTTGCGCCGTCCCCGCTGGCCTGCCCGGCCATCAGAGGCGCAGTCGATCCTTTATCGGTGGAAGGCATTCACGAAATCGTGCAAAAATTTGTGGATGCTGCGGTCCGCGCCCGCGAAGCTGGTTTTGAACTGCTGGAAATCCACGGGGCCCACGGATATCTTATCAACCAATTCCTTTCGAATTATTCAAATATCAGGGAGGACCGCTACGGCGGTAACACCGCCCGCCGAACGCGATTTGCGGTCGAAATCATTCGCAGGATCAGAGAGCGCCTGGGACCGGATTATCCTATTTCCTTCAAAATCAGTGCCCAGGAATTTGTACCCGGCGGGCTGACCGTGCCGGAGAGCATCGAAATTTTGAAGATCCTGGTGGATGCCGGCATCGATGTGGTGCAGGTATCGGCCGGCAACGATTCGACGCCCGAGTGGATCTGTCAGCCCATGTTCATGCAAAAAGCCTGTCTGGCGGATTCGGCCCGACAGATCAAGCAAGCGCTCGACATCCCGGTGATGGCGGTAGGCAGAATTAATGATCCGTGGACTGCAGAGAATGTCATTGCCGAAGGCAAGGCGGATCTGGTCTGTATCGGCCGTGGATTGATGGCGGATCCACAAATGCCGAACAAGGCCTTTGAAGGCCGTTTCGATGAAATCGTAACCTGCATTGCCTGCAACACTTGTATGGAGTCTATTTTTAAGAAAGGACGTCTGGAATGTCTGGTCAATCCAACCCTGGGCCGGGAAAAGGAGATGGAAATTGTGCCCAGCGACAATCCTAGAAAGGTGATGGTAGTCGGCGGCGGTCCGGGAGGATTATACGCGGCCTGGGTTGCGGCCAAGAGAGGTCATGATGTCCATCTTTTTGAAAAAGAGCCTGTCCTTGGCGGCCAACTGGTTCCGGGCAGCAAAACCGCATACAAACGCGAAATGCAAAGCCTGATCCGTTTCCAGAAAAAGCAGGTTGAACTCTACGGTGCCAAATGCCATCTGGGCCGTAAGGTTACCGCTGATGTAGTAGAAAAAGAGCACCCGGACGTAGTGGTTCTGGCCACCGGCTCCCAACCCGTGCTGCCGCCGTTGGAGGGCATCGACCGCGACCTGGTTTCAACTTTCGATGTCATACTCAACGGTCAAATTTCAGACCGCAAGAAAACGGTCGTTATCGGCGGCGGTGCCACCGGCTGTGAAGTTGCCTACCATCTGACCGAGACCGGATCTTCGGTAACTATCGTCGAATTGCTGCCCAAAATTGGAGGCAACCTCGAAGCGATCACCAAACGCCTGCTGATAAGGAAACTGAAAGAGCGCAAGGTTCAGTTTTTGACCGAGCACAAAGTATTAAAAATCGAGAAAGACGGTATCGTGATTGAGGGGCCGGATGACACGCAACGAAAGCTCGAGGCCCAGCGCGTCGTGGTTGCCGTTGGAATACGGCCGGATGACACCATCCATGATAAGATAAAATCACTGGGGTATGAAACTCATGTGATCGGTGACTGTTTCAAGCCGCGCAATGCCAAAGAAGCGATACTGGAAGGTGCCAGGCTGGGACGGGCGATTTAGCCCTCGAAGATATATACCGGGTGGCAGGAAAAAGGTGAACATTTCAACTTTCGGGTCGAAATTATAAGATATGCAAACGGGCGGTCGAGACGTGACCGCCTGTTTGCATATCCAAGGCAAAATTAATGGCCCAAAAAATGAGCGATTAACAGCTTTTGAAATTTGGGTTTTGATCTTTGTAATTACGCTTTACCTTTCATCGAGCGGTACAAATGTGCATTCGGTCAGACCGCAGTAGTCGCCGATGTAATCCGACTCGGGACGATACAGCGCCGGCTTGTCCGCTGCACCGGCGTACTGTTCTTCGATCACATGGGCCGTCCAGCCTGCCACACGTGCCACCGCGAACACCGGTGTAAAAAAATCCATTGGAATGCCCATGGCATAGTAAAGCGAGGCACTGTAAAAATCCACGTTGGTGTAGATCTCGATCCCTTTGTGCTCTTTAAACAATGCCTTGCCCTTGGCTTCCAGTACTTTCGATATCTCATACCAGTGCGTTTGCCCAATGCGTTCGCCCAGCTTCTGCGACATCGGCGCCAGGATATGCGCCCGCGGATCGTCTGTTTTGTACACCGCATGACCCAATCCAAACAGTTTGCGGCCCGCTTCCAGCTCCGCATTGATAAACCCTTCCACCGCTTCAACCGATCCGACCCGCTGCAGCATCTGCATCACGCGCACATTCGCGCCACCGTGAAGCTCGCCCGACAGCGATCCCACCGCCGCTGATACCGATGCATACATATGCGCATGAGTGGAGGCCACTTCCCGCGCCGCAAACGTGGACGCATTAAACGAATGCTCCGCATGCAATACCAGGGCCACATCCATAAAATGGGCCAGCTCCGCATCCGGCCGCTCGCCGGTAAGCATGTACAAAAAATTGGCTGCATGTCCCAGATCCGGTGCCGCTTCCACCACCGGCTCGCCACGGCGCACGCGTTCCCAGGCCGCCAGAAGTACCGGAAACTTGGCTGTCAATCGAACCGCTATCCGATCGGCCGCCTCGGGCGACATCTGCCGGGCATCCGGATCGTGATCGGCCAAAAGTGACACCCCTGCCTGTAGGATGTCCATCGGCTGTGCATCCGACGGCCGCGTTTTGAGCGCCGCAATCACCTCTGCGGGTATGTGCCGTTCGGCGGCCAGACGTGACTTGAACGCCGCCAGCTGCGATTCGTCCGGCAAATGCTCATACAGCAGCAAATAGGCGACTTCTTCAAAGCTGGCCTGCTCGGCCAGATCCTGCACCAAATAGCCCCTGTAAATCAAACGACCGGCCTGGCCGTCCACATCGCTGATGCGCGTGCTGGCTATAGTAACCCCCCGCAGCCCTGTATTGATGATTGATTCTGTTTCTTCCATGGCTCACCTCGCATTTTGTCGGTCAAGTGTTTGATACTGAAGCATGTAAATCCGGCCGATATATATTGCGCACGATCACCGGGTTGATCTAAGTCAAGGTATCCGGAAGCTTCAAGCGGTAACTTAGAGATTCGGCACAACCTGTCGTCTTCGCAGCCACTGAAATGCTATTTTAAACCCGGTCGTGATGTTAATTTAATGCTATAAGAATGAGATGAGTATTGCCAAAAGTCAAGAGAGAAATCACTCGCTTTGGGGAAAAGACATATCAGCCGGTTGGATAGATTCGAGTGTTGAATTGGGAAGTCAAAAGTGCTAATCACAGTTTTTTAATTTCGGTATCAGTATTTTCGATAACGAACCTGACTGCAATCCCATCCAGAAGGACTTGCCATGGAAACGATCCGAATTAAAAAAGGATACAATCTAAATATCATCGGAAAACCGGCCCCCGGTTTGGAAGCCATGCCAAAGCCGACCCGCTTGGCTTTTCTTCCGCAACAGATACCCTTTGTCAAGCCGCGACTTAAGGTAAACACCGGAGACTCGGTTCGGATCGGTTCTGCATTGATCGAAGACAAACGCAATTCGGCGATTCAATTCTTATCCCCCGGCAGTGGAAACATCAGCGCCATAAATTTCGGAGCCCGGCGGGTTATCAAGGAAATCGTGATCCAGCTCGACGAGGAAGAAAAGCATGTCGAATTCGAACCTATTTCACAGCACGACCTTGAAAAAATAAGCCGCGACCAACTGGTTCAGGCAATCATCAACGGCGGCCTCTGGCCATTGATCAGAGAACTGCCTTTTCGCGACTACGCTCAACCGGAAACAACCCCGCCGATGCTATTCGTCGGTCTGGGCAGTTTCGAACCGTTTAAGCCACTGCTCGAAGTGTACCTTGCCGGCCGATTGGATCTGTTCACATTCGGTTTGGACATTTTGCACAAACTGGCCGGTGATCGGGTGTACGTTTGCGCCCCTCAAATGAACGCGAACGTCGACAGGCAGCTCAACGGTCTGATCAACCTCAAATATGCCGGCAATTATCCGGCCCACGACCCGGGGGTTCTGTCCTATCGAATGAAATCATCGCCTGCCGAAAACGCGGCCTGGTATATTGACGGGCAAGACGTTCTAATGCTTGCCAGTCTATTGAAATCCGGCGCCTATCCAACACAAAGGATTATTTCCCTGGGCGGGCCGGGAGCACTGGCGCAAAAACATTTCCAATTCCGGTTGGGTGCGCCGCTTGCACAGGTGGCCACCGAGCGAGTGGCGCATGATGACATTCGCTATATAGAAGGCGGCATACTCACCGGCCATGTGGCATCGGACAAAACGTATCTGGGTTTTCTGGATACCGCTCTCAACCTCCTGCCCGAAGGCAATCGCAAAGGCGAATTGCTGGGATTGTTTCGACCCGGCTACCGCAAACCGAGTTTCTCCAGGGCTTTTGCATCGACCCTGAACCGGCAGGAAATGGTATACGATTGCAGTATCCATGGCGCAGATCGGGCCTGTATTGCATGTGGATACTGTGCCCAGGTCTGTCCGGTCGATATTCTGCCCCAGTTTACCTACAAGGCCGTGCTGGCCGGCGAACTCGAAGAAGCACTCGAACACGGTTTGCTCGACTGCGTAGAGTGTGGCCTGTGCTCCTATGTCTGCCCTTCCAAGATCGATCTTTTCGAAAGACTGAAAACCGCCAAAGCGGATATCTACAGGGAAAAGGCGCAAAAATGAATATTTTTGAAAAGTTTTTCGACGCACAACGCAAGCACTTCGATCAGGGCGGTCGATTTGAAAAATTATGGCCGCTTTTCGAGTCGATTGAATCGGTATTCTTTCTGCCGGCCCGCGTAACCCGGACGGCTCCCAATGTCCGCGACAGTCTGGACGTCAAACGCTACATGATGCTGGTGATCGTCGCCGTACTCCCCCACTATGTGTTCGGCGTCTATAACACCGGTCTTCAATCTCACCTGGCTTCCGGTCTTTCCACCGAATTGTTCCCGGTGATCATCACCGGCTTGAAATATGTCGTGCCGATCGTGGTAGTCACTTATGTCGTCGGAATTTTCTGGGAGATCCTTTTTGCCGTTGTCCGCAGGCATGAGGTCAGCGAGGGTCTTTTCGTCTCCTGTGCCCTGTTTCCCCTGACCTTGCCGGCAACCATCCCGCTGTGGCAGGTGGCTCTGGGCATTTCCTTCGGCATCGTGATCGGAAAGGAGATTTTCGGCGGCACGGGACGCAATTTTTTAAACCCGGCTCTTACCGGCCGGGCGTTTCTGTACTTTGCCTATCCGGCTCAAATTTCGGGTGATGCCGTCTGGACCGCACTGCTCGGAGGGCGAACAACGCCGGTGGACGGGATCAGCGGGGCAACGCCGCTCGCGGTGGCCGCCACAACCGAGAGATCCGGCGACATCCAGGCCGCCTTGTCGGATGCCGGCTACAGTGCGCTCGATCTTTTTCTGGGCACATATCCGGGCAGCATCGGCGGTACGTCGACCCTGCTCGGTGTTGTCGGTGCCGCTTTTCTGATTATATTAGGAATTGCCAGCTACCGAATTGTTTTCGGCTGTATTCTGGGCCTTCTGGGTACGGGTTTTTTTCTCAACATTGTTGCCACCGAAAGTGCCATGCCGTTTCTGACCCTGAATCCGCTTTATCATCTGATTCTCGGCGGCGCCATGTTCGCCTTCGCCTATATGGCCACCGACCCGGTATCAGCGGCCCACATGCAAGGTGCCCGTTGGGTCTTCGGCTTCGGCATCGGTGTGTTAACCGTCCTGATTCGCGTATTTAATCCGGCCTACCCCGAAGGTGTCGGGCTGGCCGTGCTGTTTATGAATTTGTTTGCGCCCCTGCTGGATCAAATTGAAATCAAATTAAGATTGAGGAAACGGATCTCCAATGTCTGACGGGTTAAAATCACTGCTTTTCGCGGCAGTCCTGTGTATGGTCTGCAGTCTTTTGCTCACGACCGCCTCCATCGGCCTGCAGGGATATCAGGAGAAAAACGTGATTGCGGACAAACGCAAAAACATACTGAAATCCGTTGGCCTGATCGAAGAAAACCTGAAGTACTCCCATGCCGCCATCGACACACTCTATGATACCAGCATAAAGCCGATCTGGGTTGATCCTGACGGCCGCCTGATTGATCAAAAAGATAGAGGCCCACGGGATTTGCCGCTCTATCTGCATACAAAGAACGCTGAAATTCAGGCCTATATCGTGCCGATCAATTCGAAAGGCCTGTGGGGCAGAATTCTAGAATATCTGGCCTTGGCCAATGACGGCTCCACGGCAATTGGATTTACGGTATATAAACACTCGGAGACACCCGGTCTGGGCGGTGAAATCGAAAAACGGTGGTTTCAAAAAAACTGGATCGGCAAAAAAATCATCGACAGTGAAGGGGAATTCGTATCCATCTCGATCGCCAAGGGATCTGCGCAGCAGGCCGTCCCGCAGGAAATGCAGCCCAACTACGTGGACGGCATCAGCGGTGCCACCTTGACGGGGACTTATCTTTCGGCCGGCATCCGCGAAATTCTCGAAAATTATGAACCGGTGTCCATCAATTTCAGAAAAAATTTGGAGTCCAAGCAATCTGATGTGGAGTTAAAATGAACCAAACACTGACCAGACCGTTGACAGCCATACGGAAATCAAAATCCTACAGAGAAATCGCCGGAGCGCTGTGGTCGGCCAATCCGATTTCCAAGCAGATCCTGGGAATCTGCTCGGCCCTGGCGGTAACGGTTCAACTGAAAACGGCGATTGTCATGAGCCTGGCCTTGACCTTTGTCTTGGCATTTTCGAGTCTCATCATCTCTTTGATCCGCGGTTTCATCCCCCGTAACATCCGCATCATTGCCGAAGTCGCGATCATTGCCACCTTAGTCATTCTGGCCGATGAACTGCTGAAAGCCTTTTTTTACGAAATCAGCAAACAGCTTTCCGTGTTCGTGGGCTTGATTATCACTAACTGTATCGTACTGGGCCGGGCGGAAGGCTATGCCCTGACCAATCCGCCGTTTCGTTCTTTTATGGACGGCATCGCAAACGGCATCGGTTACAGTTCGGTGTTGATCGGTGTCGCTTTTTTGCGGGAACTGCTGGGCTCGGGTAAACTATTGGGCTTCACGGTGATTCCGGCTGCCTTTTACGAGGCCGGATACGTCAACAACGGCCTGATGGTGCTGGCACCCGGCGCATTTATCATTATTGGGCTCTTTGTTTGGCTGGAGCACACGCTGTTGAGGAGCAGGGAGTAAAGAGATGGAAAATCTGATAAACCTGGGCCTGAATTCAGTCTTCGTCGGCAACATCCTGCTGGCCTATTTTTTAGGCATGTGCTCGTTTCTGGCCGTTTCCAAAAACATGCAGACAGCCGCCGGGCTCGGCCTAGCAGTCATATTCGTCATGACCATTACCGCACCGGCCAACTGGATTATCTATCATTTGCTGCTGGCACCCGGAGCACTGGCCTGGGCCGGACTGCCGACCGTTAACCTGAGCTTCTTAAAGCTCGTGCTGTTTATAGCGACAATCGCGGCCCTGGTCCAGGCGGTCGAAATGGTCATCGACCGATATTCGCCGGCCCTTTACACGGCCCTGGGCGTTTTTTTGCCGCTGATTACCGTCAATTGCGCGATTCTGGGTGCTTCCCTGTTCATGGTTGAGCGGGCATACACCTTCAATGAGACGCTGGTGTTCGGAATCGGGTCCGGTGCCGGTTGGGCCCTGGCGATTATTTCCATGGCGGCCATCCAGAAAAAGCTCCGCTACGCCGAGGTCCCGGAAGGACTGCAGGGATTTGCCATCAACATGATCACCACCGGCTTGATGGCCATCGGGTTTATGATGTTTGCCGGCATTACGCTGTGAAGGTTGAGCCCGTTGTGCCGAGCCTGTCCCGCCGCGGCGGGATTGAGCCCGTTGTGCCGATCCTGTCCCGCCGCGGCGGGATTGGGCCCGCTGATCTGTTGAGCCGCGAACCGATTAAACTTTAGGATGTGAGACGCGGCTGTGGCAGGTCTGAATTGAGCCTGTTGAAAGCAAGATGTTTCATTACGGTAATCCGACTCAGTAAGCCAACAGGCTAGCCTACTAACCAGCCGAACCGGCCAAACGGGCTCAATCCCGCCGCGGCGGGACAGGCTCGGCTCAACGGGCTAACGGGTTAACCGGCTAACCCAAATAAGGGAGTTTCCATTGCTCGACATCTACCTCATCAGCCTGATCGTCTTCTCCGGCGTCGTTATCCTGCTGGTCGGTGCCCTTTTGCTGGTGGAGGCCCGGGTCGTGGTCAAGGGCAAACGGACGATCATCATCAATGACGACCCGGAAAAAGGTGTTCAGGCACCGACCGGGGCCACCCTGCTCTCGGCCCTGATCCAGAACAATATCCTGCTGCCTTCAGCCTGTGGCGGCAAGGGCAGCTGCGCCATGTGCAAGTGCCGGGTAACAGAGGGTGGCCGGGATATTCTGCCCACCGAGCTGGCCCATCTGAGCCGCGGCGAAAAATTGGACCACGTGCGGCTGGCATGCCAGCTGAAGGTAAAAGAGGATCTGAAAATCGATATTCCGGCTGAAATCTTTAACATCAAAAAATACCACGCAACCGTGGTGTCCAATGAAAACGTCGCTTCATTTATCAAGGAACTGCGGCTGAAACTCGATCCGGGCGAAAAGCTCGAGTTTACCACCGGTGCTTATGTTCAGATCGACATTCCCGAGTACGAACGATCATACCGAGAAATTTCAGTCGCTGAGACCTACCGCAAAGTGTGGGATCATTTTGATTTCTGGGGGCTGAAGGCACGGGCTGATAAGCCTGTATACCGGGCCTACTCCATGGCCAATACACCCGCGGAAGAAGAACTGCGGTTTACGATCCGCATCGCCACTCCGCCGCCGGGCGCAACGGATATCCCACCCGGTGTGGCCTCTTCATTTCTGTTTACACAAAAACCCGGCGACCGGCTGATCCTTAGCGGACCCTACGGCGATTTCTTCGTGAGGAATACCGATCGCGAATTGTGTTTTATCGGCGGTGGTGCCGGTATGGCGCCAATGCGCGCGCATATTTTCCACCAGCTGCTGACCGAAAAAACCGAGCGCCGCATGACTTTCTGGTACGGCGCCCGGTCCAAAATAGAGATGTTCTATGACGAGCAGTTCAGGGAACTGGATAAGAATTTCGAAAATTTTACTTATTATATCGCCCTTTCAGATCCCCAGCCGGAGGACAACTGGAGCGGTTTGACCGGTTTTATCCACCAGGCCGCCTATGACAATTATCTGAAGGATCACCAGGATCCGACTGAAATCGAATACTATCTGTGCGGACCACCAATGATGATGAAAGCGGTTCAGGATATGCTGGACAGTCTGGGAGTGGAGCCTGAAATGATTGCTTTTGATGACTTTGGCGGCTAGACAAAAATGAAAGACCCCGCTGCAAGCTGCGGGGGATTAAATCCGGCAGATTTCGCAAGCGCCATCGCACATTCACTTTAATCTGCGTAATCTGCCTGCCCTGTGAAATACCTGCCCAATGAAATGCTTGTCCAATGAAATGCGAAGCCTATTTCATCGGGGCGTAACCTATTTCTGTGGGGCGAAATCTGTGGATTAAAATATGATTTTTTCAGGCGGCCGGCGCTCCGGGACGTATTCATGCGGGATTCTCTCGTCGTTCCACTCTTTGGAAACATACAGGTTGCAGTAACAGCTGCCGTACTGTTCGATATCCGGAACGCTGTAAACGCACGGACAGATGATGTCCCGGTCGTTGTCGCGATCCCCGGACACCAATCGGCACGGACACCCCATATAACCGTACCGCTCTTTGTTCAGTATCAGGGCTTCGAGCAATTCAATGGTTCTTTGCCTGTCTTTGTTGAAATAGTACCCTTTGGGTTCCTGTACCTTCTTCATCATTTCATATAGTTTTTGAGCATCCATTACAATCCCAGGGCCTCCTTGATCTCTTTTTCCTTGAAGCCGACAATGACCTTTTCGCCGATGATGATAGTGGGAAAAGAGCACCTCGGATTGAACTTTTTCACGTCTTCCAGGATCGCCTTGCGTTCATCTCCCTGCAGCTGATCAACATCCACAAACTCGTACTTGATCGTGCAATCAGACAGAAACTTTTTAGTAGATTTGCAGTGGCTGCACGTGCTGAGCGAAAAAACTTTTACCGAATTGTCAGACATATTCTTTTTCCTTTCAGTTTGTTATCCTTAACGAGCCTCAAATGACGACGGTTCATCACTCAATAGACTAAGTACATCCATTTATAAATAGACAGCGCTGAAAGCGTCGTCCTTAATCCCGCCGCGGCGGTGTTCGCTTTAGACTCTGAACTTTAGTCACTTTTTCGTTTAGCTTCCTTAGATTTCAATGAATCGACGTCGGCGGTGCAGCAAACTCAATTCAATCGGAACTCATAATATAAATCAAGCATTCTTTCAATTGAAATTTATGATTGTAACCTTTTTTGAAAATCAAATATAATATTCTGTAATCTTTAGGTATAATTATTTTCAATTTTCCTTGACAAAAAGCGGCGCCCCATGTAGAATTATTAGTAATCATTACTATTAGCACATTTTTGATTTGTCCGCCTTATTTTTATAACAAAACAAAATTATTATAAAAATAAGACATCCAATTTCAAATCTTTCCACGAAGGGAGAAATTATGGCCGAGGAGAAAAAGAAAGTAATCGTCAAAAAAAAGAAGGAGGTCGACTACCGTGATCTCACCACCTGTGATGCCACCTTGCAGATGCTGAATAAAGCCCGCACGGACGGCGTTGAAACCGCCTGGGACCGGGCTGTCAACATGAAAGCATGCCCTATCGGAGCGGATTCCGCCTGCTGCAAGCACTGCGCCATGGGACCTTGCCGACTCAACGCCAAGGATCCGTACGGTAAAGTCGGGATTTGCGGCGCGACCATCGACACCATCATGGCCCGCAACTTCGCCCGCATGGTGGCTGCAGGCGGTGCCGCCCACACCGACCACGGAATGAGCATGCTCGACCTGTTCCGTGAAGTGGTCAAAGGCAACATCACCGATTACAAAATCAAGGATCCGATCAAGCTCGAAGAAGTCGCCCGGTCGATAGGTATCGAAACCGAAGATCGCTCGCTGGAAGATATTTCCAAGGATTTGTACGAAGAGCTGGAACGCACTTACACCCAGGTCGAAGGTGAAATACCGTTTGCCCAGCGGGTTCCTGAAAAGACTCTGGAAACCTGGCGCAAACAGGGTATTGTTCCCCGGGGCGCCATGCGCGAAATCATGGAAATGATGCACCGCTCCCACATGGGTGTCGACCAGGATTACACCAACATCACCAGGCAGGCCAGCCGCACGGCACTGGCCGACGGTTGGGGCGGTTCCATGGTGGCGACCGAGATTTCCGACATCTTGTTCGGCACGCCATCACCCGTCAGCATCGAGGTCAACATGGGCGTGCTCAAGGAAGACCAGGTCAACATCATCATCCACGGTCATGAGCCCAACCTGTTCGAATCCATGATCGAATCGTGCAACGACGCGGACCTGGTCGCAGCAGCCAAGAAAGCAGGCGCCAAGGGGATCAACCTGGTTGGTATGTGCTGCAGCGGGGCCGAGGTCCTGGTCCGGCACGGTATCCCCCATGCGGGCAATTTCATGTCCACCGAAGCGATAATGGTGACCGGCGCCGTGGATGTCATGGGTGTCGATGTCCAGTGCATCAAACAGGGCCTGGCCAAAGTGGCCGACTGTTACGGCACCAAACTGATCACCACCAACCCGCGATGCCAGATTGAAGGGGTGGAGCACATCGAATTTCACGAGCATGTACCCAGAGAATGCACCGATGAAATCGTGATCAATGCCATTAGCCGGTTCAAGAACCGCTCGGCCGCTATCGAAATTCCGCAGATCCGGAACATTGGTGTGCACGGGTTCTCCCACGAGTACATCAAATACATGCTCGGCGGAACCTTCCGGTCTTCCTATCGACCGCTCAACGACAACATCATCAACGGACGCATCCGCGGTGTCGCCGGTGTGGTCGGTTGCTGCAACCCCAGGGTCAAGCAGGACTGGGTGCATGTTGAACTGGTCAAGGAGCTGATCAAAAACGACGTTCTGGTCGTTCAGACCGGATGCTCCCAGATCGCACTATCCAAGGCCGGTCTGACCACGCCTGAAGCGGCGGTGCTGGCCGGACCCGGATTGCGGGAAGTCTGCGAAACCGTTGGTATGCCGCCGGTACTGGGGATAGGCGCCTGTGTGGATAACAGCCGGATCCTGATCGCCTGCGCCGAAATGGTGCGCGAGGGCGGGCTGGGCGAAAGCATGGCCGATCTGCCGGTGGCCGGCTGCGCCCCGGAATACATGAGTGAAAAGGCCATCTGCATCGGCCAATACTTTGTGGCTTCCGGTGTTTACACGGTGTTCGGCGTTACTTTCCCGATTGTCGAAGGCACCAAATTCCACAAACACCTCTTTGAAGAGCTCGGCGAAATGGGAATGGGTAAGTGGGGATTTGCCACTGACCCGTATGAAATTGCCCGTATGATGATCGCTCACATCGACGATCGCCGCAAAGCGCTGGGCATCGACAAAGCGCGTGAAAGAGTTCTGATGGATATGGCCGATCGCCAGCAACTGGACATGGAAGCAGCGGGTTAATCCCGATATACCCTTATCGATATATAATGGAAAGGGGCTCGCTTGCGAGCCCTTTTTTTGTGGTTCCGTCAATTTCAAAATCTTAAAAATCGATTGGTAAAATTTGCATTTGTCATGTAGATTGCAGATTTTTGATTTGGTTTGCTTTCTGGAATTTGTTGCGGTAATAATTGAAAAACCGGACCAAACCTATGTTCGGCATATAAAGGCCGAGCCGAATACCGGCCCGGCCTTATTTCATTGGCAGGATTGTTCCGGGTATTGATTTATGGAATTGGATTCCAAGTCGTAATGTTGAACGGAATACTTGGACTGCTCGTCGGGTTTAGACTCAAATTCCCATCCAGATAAGATCCGGTGATGGTCCAGTCGTATATACCGCCTGTATGTTGCGAAACATGAGCTTCCACCCAGACGTAATGAATGTTAAAGTCCAAATCGGTAAAAAACCGGGTCTTGATCCAGGGATAATTTATACTGCATAGGCCGGTGACCAGATCTGTTTCCCAAATCCCCATGCCGATAAACACCCAGTAATCATCTCCTATCGACACCTCAAAAGTTCTCGATTCCCCGGGATTGATGGACTCTCCGGGTAAATTCCAGCATGTAAACGTATCTGGTGTCAGTAAATCATCCGAACCAAACGTACCCCCGACCGGAACAATCTTGACCTGTACGACCTGTTCCAGGCGCTGGATCCCCACCTGGTTGGTAATTCTGAGCTGGCGGGTCCCCTGTGTGCCGACAACGACATGGACGACGTTGCTGTAGGGGGTATAGCTGCTCATAGTCATCGCGCGAACCCGGTACCAGTATTGACCCGGCGAACGGGACAGAGAGTAATCAACATGAGACCGGTTGTCACCCATGCTCTGGTTTGCCGTCGAATAGATAAGAGAAAATCCCGAAGTGGACGATGAAGTTGATTCCTCCAATTCAAAACCGTCCTGGGATGAGGAAAACGGACCCGGCCATGAAAAATCCCAGGATAAAGTAAATGAGCCCGAGGAAAATTCCGGTCCGGAAAGCAGGGGTGCATCCAGGGCTTCCGTCAGCAATACCTCCCTATCACACGCTGTGTATGGATAATCCGGGAGATTGGGCGTGGATGGAACCTGCGGGTTGCCTGTATTCACCCCAATGGGATTGGAAATGGGTATTTCTATTCCCGTCGCAGTTTCATACGCCTGTAAAGTGATATCCGTGTAACTGGGCAGGTTGTATATCACATGCAGCTTTTCCGGTGTGTTATCGATCGGCAGTGTTCGATAAATATCTCCATTTACCGTCGGTACGATAACCTCCAGCATGTAATCGCGGTCGATCCCGCTGCTGTCGATACTGACGCATGCCTGGTCTGTTTTAACAAGATCCATGTTATATTCAGAGAAATGGTAAACAGAACCGACGTACGCGTTTTTCTTTTTATTGAGTTTTGCCACACCGACCTGATCCCAGATGCCTTTCTCCTCGTTGTACAACAGCAGCGGGATTTGAGGTTCCGGCTTCGACCTGTACTTTAATTGGGATTCATTGATGGGTATGGTGATCTCGGCCTTGGCACCTTTCTTCAATTGATATTTATATTTCCCGCCTTTTGACGTAAACGTAATCCCGCCGGCACCAAAAGTAATCATGTATCCGAATTCCCCGTTCAACAAGGCGGTTCCGTCTCCGGGCATCGCTCCGGGATCGTAGACATCCACTGTTGATATGGAGGCCAGAATCTTTTCCCGGGGCGGATTCCCATTTTGATCCACCAGGGAGTTGGCCGGCAGGTTAATCATGATGCCGGGATTGCACGAGGTGGAATTTTCAAAAAAATCCAATGTCCGCAATACATGATCCGGCACATCCCAGGAAACATCGCCGTTGCTGTTCACATAGAGCGATTTATGCTGAATGGGATACCGGGACCAGTCGACCCGGCTTCTGATGGGACCGCCGCAGGTGTCCGCGGCTCTTATATCCCTTAACATCGTATTGACGGAAGGATCGAACAGCTGGGTGCTTCCAGGGGTCATTTCCCATACCCCGTTCTCGATCGCGGAAACATAGACCCTTGAAATCATCCTGAAGCCGGTCTTTCGGATATTCATTAAATAGCGGTCAGCCCGCTTGGTTTCAATTTTGAAAAATCCGTATTTATCTGTTTCTTCGGTATGCCCGCTGATTTCGATTTCCGCTTCCTCCACCGGCTTCCCCTGATTGGTGACGACCTGACCGGAAAAATAGATAAATTCTTCATGGAATTTTTGTTTGACGATTTTACCCGTCGTAATGGGTGTTTTACTCTGGAGCAATTTTTGTGGATGGTAATCACCCGCTTCGGCTAAACCCATAAAAGCACCCGCGTACAGAGGTGCAAATGCTATAAATAATGAAACAGCCCATCGACTCTTTTTACACTTTTTAAACAATCTCATTATGACCTCCTTCTTTATGATTTTGATTAGGATTTTCTTGGCAATGTTTATCTTTTTAAATACAGGGCAGCTGCTGTACCGAGGTCCTCGTCCTCTTGGAGTTCGCCGTTGGATATTAATCGAAACTTGCACGGATGATCGCTGCGCGGAGTTACCGGATAGGTATCACGCAAAAAAGTGATCGATGTATCACCATCTGACTGAATACTGAAAACATTTGCCATTTATTAAAGCTCTCTTACTTAATTCTCGTCTATGGCTCCGCCTGGACTATTACAGGGTAGTACTATTCAAAATAGATGACACAATTAAAGGCGCGTTTTTATTGAGGCAATGAACATCTTAGTGCATCGCCGGCAATGCTTGCAGAAAATTTTCTGATAGTTAAAACTTGATTACTGTTTTGCTTTCGCAAATTTTGTGCCAGGCTAGTAAAACATTTAGCAATTATAAGTAAATTGATTGTAAATTCATTGTGTTAGAATATATTCTCATGAAGATAAGACAGATGATAAGTAGCTAATAATGGCGATTTCGGCCAAATTTCTTCTTGCCGATTTGGCCACGTGCGGCGAGGCGAAAATATTTGAGATAATGAGTCTAGTGTTAATTGACCGTTTAGGTAACAACGTGAGGTAAGGTCTGGCTAGGGCAACTATAAATCCGTTAAAGTCCCCGGATTCGCATCCAGAAACCGATACAGCGTGGCACGGCCCACACCCAGGATTCTGGCAGCCCGGGCTTTGTTGCCGCCGGTTTTGAGCAGCGCACTTTTAACCGCATCTAAATCGAGTTTCTTTGCGGGGCCGCGTTTGGATGGATTGGATTCTTTGTTTCTGAATTCGAACGGCAGGTCGTCGCAGGAAATAATCCTGCCGCTGCTTTTAACGATGGCATATTGAATAGCATTCTGCAATTCCCTGACATTGCCGGGCCAGCTGTAATCCAGCATGAGCACAAGAGCTTTTTTGGAGACTTCAAGCGGATGGCGCTGATAACGCTCACCGGCTTCCTGCAAAAAGTGATCAACGAGCAGAGGGATGTCTGTTTTGCGCTCGCGCAGGGGTGGAATACGAATCGGAATAACATTAAGGCGGTAGTAAAGATCGTCGCGGAAATTATTCTGCCGTACCGCTTTCATCAGGTCCTTGTTGGTGGCGCTGATAAAACGGACATTTACCGAGATCGTCTGCTCCCCGCCCACCTTTTCAAACCGTCCTTCCTGAAGAAATCGGAGCAGTTTGACCTGCATGGATTTGGACAGTTCCGCCACCTCATCCAGAAAAATGGTTCCACCGTCGGCCAGCTCGAAGCGACCGCGCTTATCGCGAATTGCGCCGGAAAACGCGCCCTTGACATGCCCGAAAAGCTCGCTTTCCAGAAGTCCCTCCGGCAGGGCGCCGCAATTAATCGGTACAAACGGGGCCCCACCCCGACGGCTTTCGTTATGTATAGCCGAAGCGACAAGCTCCTTGCCGGTGCCGGTTTCTCCGAAAATGTGCACCGGATAATCGTAGTCGGCAACGTCTCTGATCTGCTGAAAAACCTGAAGCATTTTTGAATCCCGGCCGATGATGTTGCCATAGCTGGTCATCTGCTCCGCCCTGATTCTGAGACAGAACAGATCCGTTATGTCCCGCAAGGAAGCCAGAACACCGAACACTCGCCCGGCTTCGTCACGCATGGTGGTAACCGACATTTCCACGCGGCGCGGTTCGCCGTTCTTGGCAGGGATGTTGACCGAATACTCTTCTTTGTCCCCCAGCAAAGGTCTGTCGCTGCAGAAATTGCAGTGCTCACCGCAAAAAGGCGCTCCGAATGCTTCGTGGCAGTCCCGACCCAGAACTTCCTCGCGGCTGTAGCCGGTAATCCTTTCTGCTTCCTGATTGAAAAAGAAGATCCGCCGATTCACATCATGGGCAATGATGCCCTCCTTGAGGTTGTCCAGGATGCGTTCCAGATTTTTCTTATTGGACAGCAGTTTTTCAAGTGAAAATTCGGTCATAACGCTTTCTCAACCGGCACGAAACCAAGTAAAGCCAACGACGCATTTCATATATAATTCGCAGCTTAATGTCAATTCACTCGATTGCACAATGCGTCACCGATTCACCGTCTTCAGAGACGGCAGGGAAGTTTTTTCCGCATGCGAATGGCGTCAAGGTCAATATGAACATCATAAGCCAAAGCCTCGACGCCGTTTTGCACAGCGCCTCTGAGTGCCCTGCCGTAAGCCTGATCGATTTGATCGGCCGGTTTGAAAACCCCGGCATCCATACGTTGAATGAAATAAAACATCACACAGCGATGGCCGGATGCGGCCAACTTCTGCAATTCACGAATGTGTTTTTGACCTCTTGTGGTAACTGCGTCCGGGAAACAGGCAATTCCATCGGTAACCAGCGTGCAGTTTTTTATTTCGATGTAGCACCGACGCCGGTCGCCGCCGGTGAGCAGCAAATCGATCCGTGAGCGGTCCCCGATTTTGACTTCCCGTTGCAGATCCGCATAACCGCGCAACTCTTTGATACGCCCGGCCACTATCGACTGTGCTACCAGGCGATTGGGCACCAGCGTGTTGACACCGACCAGAGATGTCGGCATGTCGATTAATTCCCAGGTATACTTCAATTTGCGTTTGGGACTGTCGTGATAAGAAAGATAAACCGTTCTTCCAGGTTCACTGCACCCTTGCATACTGCCGGTGTTAGGGCAGTGGGCGGTCACAACCTCACCGCTTTCCAAGGCCACGTCCGCCAGAAAGCGCTTGTACCTTTTGATGAGTTTTCCCTTGGATAGCTGAGGCCAGCGTATCGAATCGGATCGTTTTTTTTGCTGGATTCGGTTCATGATATCACACTCTAACCCGCAACGCGGTTTATTCATCGCGGTATTCACCCGAAATCGTTCCGGGCGAGTCATTGCATGATCCTCGCCAGGTAAGCAGTGAATGTTGCACGGTGCTGAAAGAAAATATTGCATCAAGGCGATGGCACTGCGATAAGAAACGGAACCTAACTCCGGCTGCCGGCCTTGTCAAGCCAATTCGCATGGCGACCGGGATACGGCAAACATTTGATCTGTTAATGTTTTTGAAACAACTTAGCACTTATGTGCATTTGGCACCGGGCGGTTTATCTCGCCAATTGCCCATGAAACTGTATATAAGCGCTATTGGCCGCAAAACATTGATAATGACCTTGCAATGCTTATTATATCGTACATTTAATAGATCCTGCGGCCCTGCCGAGTTTTAAATATCAGCAGCGGCGCATTCAGAGAGTGAATTTCGGCCATGCCCACCTTGCTTGAAGTGAAAAACCTCGTTAAAAAGTACGACAATATCGTTGCGGTCAACGACGTCTCGTTTTCAATCGAGCAGGGGACGTGTTTCGGCCTGTTGGGTCCCAACGGTGCGGGTAAAACCACCACGATTGAGGTGATCGAAGACATTATCCGACCCAACGCCGGAGAAATTTTATACAAGGGGCAACCTCGCGCGGCTTCTTTTCGGGAGCAGGTCGGCATTCAGTTTCAGCAGACCGCCCTGTTATCTTTCCTGACCGTACTTGAAACCCTGGAAACTTTTCAAAGCCTGTTTCACGAAAACTACGATCTGCAGGAACTGATCGATTTATGTCATCTGCAAGAGTTCCAGCATCAGTACAATGACCGCATTTCCGGCGGTCAGCGTCAGCGCTTTATGCTGGCCCTGGCCCTGGTAAACAGGCCCGAGCTGGTGTTTCTGGACGAGCCGTCCACCGGTTTGGACCCGCAGGCGCGGCGCAATCTGTGGGATGTCATTCAAAAAATCAAACATCAGGGCAAAACCGTGGTGTTGACAACCCATTACATGGAAGAAGCCCAAAACTTGTGTAATGAAATTGCCATCATGGACGATGGACAGATTATCGCTCAGGGCTCACCCGAAGATTTGATTCAAAAATACTGCGGAGGTGTTACGGTTGTCCTGCCCAAAAGATCGCTCAATCCTTCTCTGCCCGATCTGACCATGCAACTGAATGAAGTACAGGACCGGCTGGAAATAAACACCAGAGATCTCAACATGTGTCTGCAGGAGCTGATCGCCAAGAAGGTCGACCTGGGGGAAATGACGGTCCGTTCACCGAACCTCGAAGACGTCTTTTTAAATTTAACCGGACACCGGCTGCGAGATTAGATATGAACTTTAAAAGACTCCGGATCATGATCCGGGCCAGGAACCGCGAGTTTTTCCGTGACAAGGCGGCATTCGGATGGAACTTTTTATTTCCATTTCTCATCGTGGCCGGCTTCGGTATCATCTTCGGTGGCCAAGAATTCATCCAATACAAAGTCGGTGTGTTTACGCCGGTCCTGGAAACCGCCGCCAACGAGCATGAAGATATTCCGCAGCGGTTTCGCCGTACCCGGTTTATACAGTTTATCCGGTTTACCTCCGCTGAAGAGGCATTTGAGAAGCTCAGGTATCACAAGATCGACTTTCTATTAAAGGCCGGGCCCCCACCCTACCAGTACTGGATCAACAATTCTTCCCCCAAAGGTTATATTTTGGAAAAAATATTTCAAAGCAGCCTCTTGCCCGGAGACAACCTGGATCTTGCGCACAAAGAGGAGATCAAAGGCAGGCAGATCCGGTATATCGACTGGTTGTTTCCGGGTATTCTCACGATGAACATGATGTTCAGCGCCCTGTGGGGTGTCGGATACATCCTGGTCCGGTATCGCAAAAACGGCGTGCTCAAACGTTTGAAGGCCAATCCGCTGACGGCATTTGAATATCTGAGCGCCCAGATGCTGTCCAGGATTTTCCTGTTGATGTTCACCCTGATAATCGTGTGGATCGGCTGTGACCTGATCTTTTCCTTCTACGTGGAAGGGTCCTACATCGATCTGGTAATCGTGTTTTTCATCGGCAGTTTCAGCCTGACCGCTCTGGGACTGGTATTTGCAGCCCGGGGCACCAGTGAAGAGTTTACAAACGGAATATTAACCTTTGTAACCTGGCCGATGATGTTCCTGTCCGAGGTCTGGTTTTCCCTGGAAGGGGCACCCGGCTGGGTTAAAAGCGTCACTCAGATTTTTCCCCTGACCCATCTGCTAAAAGCCGTGCGCAAAATCATGCACGACGGGGCCGGCCTGATCGATGTCGCCCCGGAGATGGCCATACTCACGGTGATGACACTGACCTTTCTGATTGCCGGTGCCGCCATGTTTTCGTGGGATCGGTAAAAAGACAGGATGCAGGATGCAAGATTCAGGATACAGGATGCAGGATACAGGATGCAAGATTCAGGATGCAGGATTTAGGGTAGTTCTGAGATGATAATGGAAATTATAATGCCGATACTAAACGCCTAACATGCAGCCAGTTCACTATTTCCCCAAGATAAAAAGATCCCTGAGAATCCGCGTATCAAAGACAGCACGGAACCAGGCGCTGTGACGAATTCGCACCTTACAGGCAATTAAACCGGTCAATAATTAGTATCCATCCGGTTCGCCTGCGGCGGACCGGATGGATACTAATTCGCATAGTTTTTGGCTTCCATCACCGTGATCTCTTTCTGATTCGGTATGAAATCCTCGATAAAGATATGGGCGTGAATAACGGCCACGATCTTTTCGAGTATGAGCAGCAGGGGCGTAGCGATCAACCACAGATAACCGGTCTGAATACCGTTGCCGGAATTATTTATCTCGATAACCACTACGCTGAACAGGGCAATTTCAAGCAACGCCGCAATGGCGCCCAAAAAGTACTGGCGAACATAAAAATATCCGCCGCCCGGCAGAAAAACAGCCAGAACAGATGCGATCGGTTTTGTTTTAAATTTCAGCTCGCAGCCTTTGCAGGTTCTGGTCTTTTCAGCCAACGGGGTACAGCAGCGGGGACACAGGTTGGTCCTTTTTTCGGTCCATTTCCCGTCACTCATCAAGGTAATATTTTTCAACAGGTTGGCGACCTTCTTTTTTTCTTTGCCGGCCAGGCTGAAGAATTTTTCAACAGCGCCGGTTTTTTTATATTCAACAATCAGGCTGCGGCCTTTCATGCGGATGGATCTACAGCTTCCGTAGGGTATCTCGGAAACGGCGTTGCGATATTTGTAGACCGGTGTTGTGGGGATGCTCAGAACTCGCTGGTCGGTAAAAACGAGCAGGCATCGCTTCAGGTAAATAAAAAGCCAGCCGATTCCCAATTTTTCCAGAATGGTAACCGGGGTATGTCCCGTGGTGACACACAGCACTTTTTCATTATTCCGGAGAAAGGGTTTTATATAGGACATCTTTATGATTAGTTTTCGCTGGCGTTTTTCGATTTTTTTCTTGAAAACGTTTTTGTGATTTGAAAACAACACGTTGCGATCTACGGGCAGCCCGAATATTTTTTCTTGAACAATGCCGATCGTACCGGTCGACGAACGTTTTTTCTTTTCTGCCACCTGGGAATTCTCCTTTCAAATCGAGCGGTCATTCATGCAGTCATTTGATTGATTTGTGGTTTTTTTACGGCAACATCACGTCGGCTTTGTTTTGGGGTATAATTTTCTGCAACTGAGGTCCAAAATTGTAATACAAATACCTGACAAATGATTTGCACAAGACTGCTCTTTTATAATCGGCATAAAAATGCTTCAAGTTAAGAATTTTTTGCGTTATAGCGGTTGTCATAAATACGTTCCGTTTGAGCTATTACAAAATAAGGAGGTTTTTATAATGATCCCAGGTGACAGTAACTTGTGACAACCGCTATGTTATCTTTTTTATGCAATAAAGCATATGCTATTTGAAAATACTGTCTGTGTAACAACACATGAAACGTTATTATGACAAACGCTATAAGCAGAAGTTGCATAAAGAGATGGGCTATAAGATCATTTTGCCATCTGAGGGACAAGGGTGGGACCGCGACGAAGGCTGTATCGTTACAAAAGCTTTTGCAACACTTCCACAGGGGGCTTCACACGGGTACACTTCCGGCCGAGCCATCGATACCGGTTTGGGGCGATTCGATCATAACGCCAGTCGTGCAGCGTATTAGGTGCAAAACGCAGGCTGCCAATCAATCGCCCCAATCCGGAAAGTCGCGAGAGCACGCTGATTGGTGTCTCGCTTTACTTCAAATTATCGCGTATCTCGGGCACCACTTCCCGCATCATGCCCTGCAACAACTCCGTCAACACTTTGCTGTTGACACCCGGAGATACGATGGTTGTTTTGGAATACGTGGTGGCGAAACTCTTTCCGAAAACCTTTTGACCGTCGGCCTTGACATCTAATTTCAAACGCATGGAGGCCGAGTAATCCGTCAGGGACTTCTGTTTGACAAATAGCTCCTCGATTTCACCGACCAGGGTGTAATCCGTATCAAAAGCATATTCTTTGTCATGGAATTCAACCCGGCAGCCGCTTTTTGCCAGTTCATCATACAGGGCCTTGGACACCCATTCAGTTACTGAAGTTTTCCCAAAAAACGGATTGCCATCTTTGGTCTCACCCACGGCGATCTGCTCCCGTTTGTCCGCCAGAGCCACCACTGAGATGGTCTTGGCGCAGGGTGCCACATTAATACCGGCAGGAGCGTAACGAAGATCAACGGCGTTTTTGCCGCTGCAACCGATCAAGGCTGCAACAGCCAGTAGAATGATTAGGCCTGCGCGAATTGGTGCTTTCATGTTTCCTCCTCCTGGTGTCTTCAAGATGTCAACCAAATTACGGTAAGCAAACCGCCCGGTTCAACTCAAATTTTGCCCGTTTTATGGAGAATAATAGATCATAAAGCCCGATTGTCAAATATGCGGCAGGCCGATATTTCCGCTGTGAAACGATTAACCGCTTTGCATCTGCTTGATCAGAAAATCCCTGACCATCACCGTTCGTGGATCGAGATTGGTTAATCCGCTGTCTGCAGCCCACTGCATGGTTTCCAGATATTCTTCAGAGGTGATCGCCCGCCAGATCTCCGGAAATTCAAAGGCCCGGTAATCCACGTGGTATTGGTGCATAATGTTCACATAAGTTGATGCGGGAAGATTTGCGGCCACCCATTTTACGAACTTTTCGCTGCCGGCCACCCGATTGGGCATCACCAGATGCCGGATCATTAGACCGCGTACCGCTATGTTGCGATGGTCCATGCGATGCAGGCCTACCTGCCTGTGCATTTCGATTACCGCCTTGCAGGCATACTCCGGATAGTCGGCCGCATCGGATGAGTATTGGGAGGCTTTGTCGGCGTCCATATATTTAATATCCGGCAAATAGATATCCACAATGCCGTCCAGGATTTTGAGTATTTCAGGCCGCTCATATCCGCTGGTGTTATATACCAGCGGTATGTGCAATCCCTGCTTAAATGCCATGCGGGTTGCATTCAGGATGTTGGGCATTACGTGGGTGGGCGTTACCAGGTTGATATTGTGACAGCCGATTTTTTGAAGGTGGAGCATGATATCGGCCAGATCCTCGTCACTGATCGCCCGGCCCTTGCCTTCTATGGCTATCGGCCAGTTCTGGCAGAAAACGCATCGCATGTTGCAGTTCGAAAAAAATATCGTGCCGGATCCTTTTTCTCCGACAAGTGAAATCTCCTCGCCCAGGTGCGGGTGGGCCGAATAAACGAAAACGTCGGCCGGCGCGCGGCAGAATCCCAGATCTCCTTCCCGGCGATTTGCTCCGCACTGCCTGGGACAGAGTTGGCATTCCTCAAAGATCGCATACGCCTGCTCGACCCGGCGGGCCAGTTGACCCTTGTCTTCCAGCCTGGCGTACGCAGGCACCCATGGCCGGGAGGTATTCTGTTTCGCCAGGACAGACGCGGGGGACAGCAGCAGGCTGCTTCCCAGCGCGATCGAGGATTTTATGAAATCACGACGTGAAATATGCATGACACCCTCCTGTAAGAGCAGACATTGGCAGCCCAGCTGTTATCACAGCCGGCATATCCAAACAACCAAAACAAAGGCGGTCGGCGCACTGTTCCTAACGGTTCAGGTACCGGCTCGTACAGCGTTGAGGGGCATGTGGAAAGAAATGGAAGCGCGTCGGTTCCAATTTGGAGCGGGAGACAGCAGAGCACGGGTGAATTCATTACCCAACTGATCAACTTCGAAAATAGATGAGGATACGTATGATAAATATACGATGCAACGAGCTTAGAGTACCGTTAGACGATACCGTAACATTTTACCAAAGATCGGTCAACGATATCTCTCCGATAAATAATAGGCGATCAATCGTCACCACCGTCGATCAACTGTCTTTCATCATTTTCTGCAAATAGATCTTTGGGGTAATTTAACAAATCCAGTAATCGTTCTTTTAATCCGTGTGAAAGCGCCCCAGCCAAAGGTTGGGCTGCACCACAGATCACCAGCTTTTCGGTCGAAACAAACAGCAGCATCGGAAACGCACCATATACCACGCAGCCGGCATACGCCTCCGACTGCGACTGGTAAGCGGTGGCAACCAGACTGCCGAGTGACTGCCAAGTATTGAATGTGTCTGCTTCCGGAACGTGATCGCCGAACACCAGGTATTCGGCAAAGTTAAAGTAGGCTGAGCCGTCGAGTTCCTGTCTCAAATCCAGGCTTGGGTTCTTGATTGTTTCCGGATCATCGGTTGCCAGCAGCAGGGTGAAGTAGGGTACCAGCTGAACCGGCCGCAGCTTTTGAATTTCTTCGATTAGCAGTCGATTCATGCAATAATCGGGTTCCAGTGAAGATGGATCCGCAAAGGAATCTTCTGAAACTGCGATAAACTGTGCCGCAAGATCCGCCTCGTGTTCGAAAACATGATTTTCAAGGAGGGACGATATTCGCATGTCGTTTTATGTTTCCTTTGCAGCGCTGCGCAACAGCTGCAAAATGTTGCGATGGGATTCAAGCATATCCATAAACTGTGACTCGACCTGCTGAAGTTCCCCGTCCGTAATCATACCATCGACATAATCATGGCGCGTTGACCGCAATGACGCGGCCATCTCCCTTAGTTCATCTTCCATCTTCTCGATCGCCGTCTTCGGATCGAGTTTACTTATATCAACTGCCGGTGTCCCCGTCGCAGTCGTTCGAAATTCATTTGCCATGTGAAAACCTCTTTCTGTTTATGGAAAATCGTCTTGTTGAATAATGATGCTCTAAATATAATTGTCGAAATATCGGATGCAATAGCGAGAGCACTGAGCGTTACGAGTTGCGGGTTACGGGTTGCGAGTTAGGTGTAGTGATTAAATGATTAACACGCAACCCGGAACTCGCAACTCGTAACAGCCCTTAAAATTCATACTTTGCGAATACCATCCACAGCCTTAATTGTGAAACAGATATTGGTTTATCCGACTTCAAATCAACTTTTCACTGCGCAGCCATTGTATGCACTCCTGAAGCATTTCGTCCAGTGACGTGGGCTGATAACCGAGTTCCTTGACAGCTTTATCAGAGCTGCATAAAAATGTAGCATTTCCGAGTATGACCTTTTCAGATGTCACGATCGGCATTTTCTTTGTTATGCGGGAAACTTGCTCATATATATGGGCAGCGGCGTGCATCAGCCAGACCGGCGCTATTTTTTGCGGGACGGAGCAATCCAGCATTTCACCCGCCCGCTGCGCAATTTCAAGATAGGATGCATCTGCACCGCCAAGCAGATAATTATGCCCGGTGCGGCCTTTGTCAAAAGCAGCAATGTGCGCCCGCACCACCTCACGCACGTGACAGAAGGAGGCCTGTCCGGACGGCAATCCGGGTAGCCTGCCGCGGCGGATCTGACGGATCAATCCGCCCCAGTTGCGTTTGTCATGCGGACCGATTATGTTGGCCGGATTGAGGATCACCGCATCCAGACCCTTGTTTACACCCTTGAGCACTTCTCCTTCAGCCAGGTATTTGGAACGCATGTAATTGAATCGACTGGCTGCGGCAGTCGAGGGCGTTTTTTCGGTGATCCGTTCGGGATGCAAACCATAGGTAATGATTGATGAGGTGTGGATGAAACGCCCGACCCGGCGTTTGATGGCTGTGGCCACCATATTGCGGGTACCGTCTACATTATCCCGGGTCTGCTGTGAGTTGAGACGCGACCACATGTTCGTGTTGCCGGCCACGTGGAAAACGGCGTCCACTTTCTCGGGCATTGCCCGCTGCAGCGATTGCGGATCAGTGATCGAACCTTCCACCAGCTGAACGTTTAGGCTTTTCAGCGCCTCGATATTCGAAGTTTGACGGTGCAATGCAACCACCTGCCAGCCGGTGGTTACCATCTGTTCGATCAAATTGCGGCCGACGAATCCGGTCCCCCCGGTGACAAAGGCAATGCTCATCGGTTCTCCTGATTGATGTTAAGCACTATCCCCGGCAGCATACACCTGCTGATGCGCGATCTCTGCGTTTGGTGCAAAAAGCAGTATGTTGTGTTTGATGGTATCGAGATGGACAATAACCGCATCCTTGTCGATGCCGTCCGGTACATAAGCCACATACAGCACCCGCCGGGTATCAACCGAAATAGGCGTTCGTTGATCCTGACCGTAAATGACGGAGCAGACCACGCCGCGTGCATCGCGCATCATCATATCCCTGGGTTTGAGTGTTTTGCGGCTGCCGTTCATCTGGATGAATTCTTCGGACCCGGTGGCTGCATCGATGGTGATAGGAGTTTCGAGGCGATCGGCATCGTGTCCGGCGCTGAGAATAAGCGTCTCGAGTTCGGCCGCAAAGTTCGCATCGACCAGAGGGCTCACACTGGGCAAAGATTTACCCTTGTTCAATACGGATTCGAGCTGGAGCAGCACGTGATAGGTTTTGTTGAATCTTTTGTAAAATTGCCTGTAAACCTGCATTGAAATGACGGCTAAGAGGTCGGCCCGACTGAATCCGGCGTACTTATTTCGAAGTTGGATTTCCAGTTCCCGCTTGCGATCGTCCAGAGCGTTTGGGCGCCGGGTGTTATTCACGTTTCCCAACATCAGCGTGCCGATATGCGCGCCTGGAAACGTCTTTTTCCACCTGTCCGTAACAGCAATTTCAATCAAGATGCAGATCTCCTTTTATGCTGGAAGAATCATTGTTTTTAAATCGGGTAATTTTCATCGCTTATTCTCCTGCAAATCTGCTGTATCACAATTCCAGTTTCTGAAAAAGCCGGATCATGGGATTACTCGGAGAGTTGTTGGAAATTGTCGCGCATGAAATATTGAACGCTATTGGGACACATATCCGGGTGCCTTTGAAACGTTTATACCGGCACCCGGAGCTGATGATTGAAAGACCTTATGAACGCAGAAGCGCACCAAGGAATAGAATATTTCACTGATGGCATTTTTGACGATATTAATCGCTCGGTTGTTGCTGATTCTGCAAATTTTGCAGCCCCCGGCCGATGCTGCCGGCAATATTGCTGGATCCGAGGATGGCTGCCGCCCCTTCCAATCCACCGGTGGTACCTGTGACGAGCGTCTGCGGAATTTTCACGATTTCCGGATTTTCAACGGCCGCCTTGAGCACTTTTTCAAGTACGGCCAGTTGCATGACCCTGTCCTCGCCGAGAACAACCACCTGGGCTTTCTGGCCTGTGGCAATCTCGGTGAGTTTCAACTTTTCGCCCTCGCCTTCCAGTTTGGCTGCCAGTTTGTCTTTTTCCGCAACCTTGACCCGAATTTCGGCCGCGACCAGTTCAGGCTGCTGGTCGGCCGTGGCCCGCGATTTCTGGGTCAGGATTCTCTGATCCTGGGCATCTTTCTCGCGCTTGAATGTTTCCTGAAGCTGCCCCGCCAGCTGCTCCCGCAATCGGGCCACCAGCAGTTCGGGTGGTACAACCGAGTCGACCAGGCGGACGTCCTTGATCGTGACGCCGGCTTTTTTACCTTCCGGAATAACCGCATCTTCTATCCTGCCCTCGACGGCCGAACGATTTTCGTCGATCAAGCTGAGCACTTTTTCGGCCGCACAAATATTGCGGACAACCGATCGAATCGAAGGGGTCACCACTTTATTTTCGGCGGCTTCCACATTTCCGACCGATGCGACCAGAAATGGCGCATCTTTGGGCTCCACCTGTACCTGAACCCGCAACTCCTGGGGCACGAGCCAACCTTCCATCCGTGTAAAAATAGCCGAGTCGGCGGCGTGTTTCGGGACTCGTACCTCTTCCGATCGTTCGGTCTGCTCGATTTTACCGTCCTGCGTCACCTGCAGGTCGATGTAGCGGCGTTTGTACCCCCCCTTATAATTCCAGGTCTGAACCCGTGTGTCGACTTTGGTCACATTATAGGCGGTTCGGTTCAGATAGTAACGGCCCGGCTGCAGGGGGTCGATCCATATGCCCACCGAGCCTTTCACTACCAGCGGCACGGCCAGCGATCCGGCCAGTTCATGGGGCACTGCCGCTGTCTGCAAACTTTCGGTTTCCTGAACGTTGGATTTGATGACACCCACAAAACCGGCAGGAATATCGGTCGCTTTCTGGGGTTTCACGGTAAAAAGATAGCGATTCAGACGATACTTTCCCGGCGGCAGGACCGTCAACTGCGGTCCTTTGCGGCCACCGTTTTTGAGGAAATGCTCTGCATCGAGCATTTTCTTCTCTTCACCCTTGGGCCATACCTTGGCCAGATACTGACCCCTGCCGAGCGGTTCGCCATCCCTGGCCACGATGTAACCGTATGTGCCCTCTTTAATTTCCAGCACCGGTCTTTCCTCCACATCATACAGCACGTTGAGCAGCAGACGGAAGTGAAAGCCCGGTGGCAGGATCTCGGCCTGGGGCCCCTTCTCACCCGGAAAAGCAATGATCTGGCCGGGGGCCATTGATTTTCCGAGGTAAATCCGTTTCAGGTGGCCGACGCTGTTGGCATCTATGATGACATAGGAGGTTGAAAAGATTAGAAAAAAGGCAAACGCACCCAGGACTAACCGGATGGGCAATATATATTTCCGCAAGGGAAAATCAATCTCCGATTTTATTTTTTTACCCTCCTCATCCTTTACCCAGGCTGTTTTGGTTTTCGGTATCAATCGCGGAACAAAAATGATCAGAATTACAAATAGAAATGTAACGAATAGTCTAAACATATTCTTTCCCCCTGTTTTAGTCATCGCCTCAACCCGGAGGCGGATTTTTCTCAGCGTTTCGCCGGTTATGGCGGTTTACTGGCGAAACAGGTTTATTGGATCTGCAGACAGGGCCATATTATATCACTTTCCTTTTCCAGTTTTCAACCGGCAACAGGTTGAGACAAAATAAACGGATGAGAAGCATGGATCAGATCAGATTCGGTGGTGTGGTTGCGGCTTTCACCGTCAACCATGCATAGGGGCATGGACTGCTCTCACAGGCGCTAAGCTATTTTTTACACCGGGGTGCTGGCGTAGATTTATTGATAAAAAATGAACGTCGAACATCGAACGTCCAACATCGAATGTAGAATGGAATAAAAATAGCGAAACAAGCGTAAAACCCGGAAGAAAGGCTGGTCAAGTTTTCGGTACGAATATTAAGACGGCTGTAAATTAGGGTGAATAATCATTAAAAATTCGCATTGATTTTTTCATTCGATGTTGGACGTTCGATGTTCAACGTTCGACGTTCATCTTTTGAATATCCAGTGAGCGATTATCCATCCGTTCACGGCACAGTAACCTGGAAGTATTCCCGCCGGAATGACACCAATGGTTGTCACTTGTCTTCCAGCAGTAAAATAGAATCGATTTCGTTGATAAGAGAAGAACTCAGCAATTCTTTGTCGCCCGTGCCGGTGTCTTTGATAAGCCGGTCGAATGCGCGATCGAGCAGACTTCTACCGCCGGCGAACCGAATGATAATCTGCAGCAGGACAAATGAGAGAAGCCACACCATGACGATGCTGATACCGGCGTGCAGAAAATATCCGGAAGGCAGGGTGTTTTGAAAAAGAAAGTTTTTAACGCTCTGGTACCCGAACAATCCCATCAGCGCCAGGGTCGGTGCGTTAAAGACCAGCTGCAGTAAAAATCCGGAGAGCGCCGCGGCGCGGCGATCCATGACCGAATCCAGCGTCGTTTTCCAGCCGGAGGTCAAACGCTGCCCCAGCTCTTTATCATCCGGCAGCATATTTGCCAGATTGCGCACCGATGAGTTAAATCCTGCCGCCACCATCCGCCCGGCGATTTCGGGCCAGGTTTGCTGAATCGTGTACCGATATCTCAGCAGGATCGGATACAGATCACCACCGCTGGAAGCCTCGGCAACCGCCTGGCGCGTTTTACGCAGCCGCACCAGGGATGACAACAGGCCCCAGAGTTGAACCATCGGATTGCCGAAGCGCAGTGTCGCCAGGACACCGGCACCGGCCATCAGAAAACGGGCCCACAGCGCCACCAGCCATCCGACCGGACCCCACCAGCGGCCGGCAAGCTTCTGGTAGAACATGGCATGGATTCCGGTCAGCATTTCACCCCCGGCCGCCTTCATGGCCCTGACTGCCGATGTTCGCGCCTCAAGCTCCAGCCGCAAAATATCCGCTCGAATGCGCTCCAGTTTTTCTCTGATTCCGGCAACCGCGGACCCGGCCGAGTTGCGAATCAACGCGACGAGATGCTGCGCCCGCTCAATGCGTGAATCTGCCAGGCGACTGCCCTGGTTCAAGGTGCCGAATATTTCATCGTGCAGTTGCCGGTATTGATCAAACCCGTGCAGCGGTTTTTCGCCGTCGGGCCAATGCGGATTATCCAAATGACTGCGGGCGCTGATGCAAAATACGGTATCGACTTTTTTCTGCCAGGCCGCTTGCAGGTGCTGCTTAAGATCGGGCAAAATCGACTGCTTCAGCTCTTCTTCCTGCAGTCGATCGCAGTGGTTCAGCACAACATACAGCAGCGAGCCGGGATAGTAATCGACAAAGGGTTTCAGGAAAACGATCGTGTCGCGGCGTTTCGGGTTTTCGGCATTCAACACACAGATCAGGACATCGGATAGGCTGATGGCCTTTTCCAAAACAGGGCGATAGGTTTTACTTTCGGTGCTGTCCATGTCCGGTGAATCGACCAGAATGACATTTTTCAGGGCACCTGCGGCCACGCTCGATCGCAGCGCCACTTTATCGCGTCCGAGTTCGGTCACTAGAGCGTCGGCATCGGCGGCTGCCCGGCAGAAAACGACGATTTTTTTGGTCGTGGGACGGTTGATGCCAACGGTCGAAAGACCATCATGTTGCGCCAGTGCGTTGAGCAGCGTCGACTTGCCCGCGCCGCTGGGCCCGATGAGGGTTACGACGAGTTTGCGATCGAATCGTTCTTCCAGCCGGTCGAGGATATCCAGAGCGGTTTGACATTCGGACTGCAGCGCGATGGAGGGAATCCAGCGGTCAGCAGCCGCAGCCATTGCCTGATAGCTTCGGATGGTTTCCCGGCAGGCACTCAATCTACCCTGGGCTTTGAGCCGGTATTCTTCAAACTTCATCGGTTGCTTCCATTTCAAACCTTTTTATTATCTCTTCGATGTCCCTAGTCATCTGATCCGCCGATTCGATCAGGTTTTTGACTTCTTCCAGTACTTCGCCGGTGACGTTTTCCTTGAAAATTCCCCTGACGATCATGGCCCGGTTTTCAAACCAGCGGGATACGACCGGGGCCAGCATGTCGGACAAATTTTTACGGCTGGATTCATCCAACCCGGCGGAAGCGGGTATTGAAATCAGCGCCCACAGGTCGTGCATACCAAACAGGCCGTGGAGTTTGGCATAAATTCCGCTTCCGCCCACCGGATCACCGGTGGTCAGGACATAAGCAATACCAAGCGTAGCCGGCAGAATGTTCAGCGAAGCAACGAAAGACTCACGTGTTTTCTGAACAATATTCATCTGGCGGCGAAATTCGTGCACGAGATCGGAAAGTTCCCGGTTTAGCTCGACATCGGTGGAGATGTTCAGTACGCTTTCGGCGGCCGAGACGATGGCATCGACGGTCGTTTTCCAAGGCATGTTATCCAGGCGCCGGCGGCAATCCCGGGCAGAGGCGGGTGCGGCAACGTGCAGAATTATACTACCGGTGTAGCTGCCCACCTGCCGCAGGGGAAGCTCTTTTACCTGCAGACCCCGCTGACTGCGGATTCGATCAAGCAGTTCGATCAGACCGGCACCATGCCGATCCTTGTCTGTGGTTTCGGCGATAATTTCTTCTGCCAGAACCTTGTCCCGCAGCTCGGCGGCGGCGCCGATGAGATTGGCTTTCAGCTCCTCCAGCGGGTCGACGGCTCCGGTCCCAGTGGTTTGCTGGCGCCCGTCACCATCTGTGACTCCTTTTGCCAGTCCAAATATCAACCGAGCCGGTTTGCCGATGACACTGCCCACTCCCCTGAAGAACTTGAGATAGCCCGGGCTGGTGTCGAGCCAGATTCGGTTCATGCGCTGGATGATTTTTTCCAGCGGCACGCTGGTCAAAGCCTGCTGAACGGCGTGGCTCAGAGCCAGATTCAGGGTGCCTTGATACAATTCGAGTTCGTCTCTCGCGATCCGGGAGGCTGTCAGGACCTTTCGGACGTATTTCAAAAAAGCTGCCAGCGTGGTTTGAATCTGCTTCTCTCTGATCTGCCGTGGGTCAAGGCTCTCAAGCAGCCGGTCCAACTCTGGGTCACCGGTTCGCACCGGACGCGGTTTCATATGCGCCCGTCCGGCAGCAACCGCATCGCTGACATCGGTGCGATAATAGCCGATCAGATAATCATCTTTGTGCTTGCCGTAAAGATTTTCGGCAGTCGTATTCAGATGGTCCAGAACCTGATGGTCGCTGAAAGTCCGGGAACAGCTGTAAACCAGCATGCACCGGCGCATACCCGCTTCGGTCAGTATCGCGCGCATGAACCGGGTATTTTCCAGATTGTTGTAGGTAGAATTGGTGACGATGTAGATCAATACGTTGCAGGCCTCCAGAACCTGTCGGGCAATTTCGCGATTGATGTACCTGTCGTTTGAGCCGGTATCAAAATCGGGCGTATCCATCAGAACCTGCTCGCGCGGAACCGCCTCATGGACGATGTAAAGCGGCGGGCCGGGATGCATCAACTCGGTCGGATCGCTGAGCGCTTGCGGCCCGCTGCCGAAGGGTTCAAACAGGCTGGTGACCAGGTTTTTGCGCCCGAATATCTCCGGGTGCCCGGCAACCAGAACACGACGGGTACTGCCGGCATCTCCGCGCACGGGGGAGAGATTAAACCCCAGAAAGGAATTGAAGAACATCGATTTTCCGGCATTTGCCCCGCCGCACACAGCCACCATCAGCGGCAGATGCCGGTCTGTCAGTGGCAGCAGCTTGGTGTCGAGGTTTTTCCAGTTTTGTCCGATCTCATCACTGCCGATCTGCAAAAGATCCACCAGGCGCGGCACCTGTTCGCGAAGTTTACTCAATTCCAGTTGGAATAAATCGAATTTTGACATTATCGATACAACTATTCTAAACCGGCACAATCCCTCGAAGCGGGATTTCACATCGTATCTTTAGAAAGCGGCGTTCAGCCCCGCAATGCGGGACTTCACATCTTATTTTTAAAAAGGAAGTGTTCAGCCGGCTCAAAGGGTTAACGGACAAACCGACTAACGGGTAAAGGGCTGACGGGCTCAACCGGCTCAACGGGTTCAACCGGCCAAACCTACGACCCTATATCACGCCCTTTTTCTCCAAAGCCCGGATTTCTTCCGCAGTATATCCGATCTCACCTAAAATGTCACCGGAGTTCTCCCCAAAGCTTACCGGCGGGGTGCGAATACTGCCGGGCGTGTCACTCAGCTTGATGGATACGCCCAGCGCTGTTGACTTGCGGCCGTCCGGCGTCTCGACCGCTGTTACCATCTGCCTCTCCCTGAAAAGTGGCGCGTCCAGAACTTCTTCCAGAGTTCGCACCGGTGCCCAGCAGGTATCACTATCTGCAAATATTTCTTTCCACTCGTCCAGCGTTTTCTTCCTGAAGATCCCGCGCACCGATTCGATGATCTCTTTACGACGGATATCATCATACTGGCAGGGAATATACTCGGGTAGATCCAGGATTTCACAAAACTGTTTCCAGAAACGGTATTCAACCGCACCGATGGAGATGTACCGGCTGTCGGCGGTCTCATAGGTGTTGTAACAGGCATAGCGATGGGATAGGATCATGTCGCCGCGACTTGGAAACTCTCCATTGCGCTGCAGGAAAAATAGTTGCGCTGCCAGAAAACCGATCATGCCGTCGGTCATTGAGATGTCGATGTACTGACAGTTTCCGGTTTTTTCACGGACATACAGTGCCAGCAGGATTCCCGTCGCCGCATTCATGCCGCCGGCAGCGATGTCGGCAACCTGCACCCCGGGTATGACTGGTGGCCGGTGCGGCTCGCCGATCAGGTCGAGCACACCGGAATATGCCAGGTAATTGACATCGTGACCGACATGGTCCCGCAGCGGTCCATTCTGCCCGAAACCGGTAATGGCACAGTAGATTATACCGGGATTGTGCCGGCGGATCGTTTCGTAATCAACGCCGAGGCGCTTTACCACACCGGGTCGAAAACCCTCCAGGATCACATCCGCTTTTGCAGCCAGTTTATAGAAGATCGCCTTTCCTTCTGCCGACTTTAAATTCAACGACATGTGTTCCTTGTTGCGCTGAACGGTGGTGAGAAAAAGGTCGTCGTCTATGAAACGCTTATCTTCTATGGCGATGACCCGCGCCCCGTGATCAGCCAGGATCATCGAACAGTAAGGTCCGGGAAGAAGTCGGGAGAGATCGAGTACGGTAATTCCGGACAAGGCACCTTGATTATGCATGGCGATTTCCTCCATGATGCTGAATGGTAAAGAATTCGAGCCCAGAGGATCAGGATTTCTATGTTTGATTAATAATACCCGTGGCGGTGTCAAATCAGCTCTAGGCCAAGCCCGCTAAAAACGGTTTATCAATTGTACCAAATGGTATATGGTTGCGCGGCTGCCGGCAGGAATAATTGCCCAGGAACGCTACCGTATTGTTTTATATCAGGTAATGAGCAAAAATCAAAAAATCCAGCTCTCGAAAAAGGAATCCCTGCAGGGCGTATTTTGTGCCCTGGGGGCATTTTCAATATGGGGGTTGAGCCCGATTTACTTCAAAGCCTTGTGCCAGGTTCCGGCCTTTGAAATCCTCATGCACCGCATGGTTTGGTCGTTTCTGTTTCTGCTGCCGCTGGTCCTGTTTCTGGGACGGTGGCGTGAATTTAAAACGGTCATCACCACCCGCCGCACGTTGTTGATTCTGCTCGGAACCACGGTGCTTGTCTCGAGCAACTGGTTCATCTATATTTGGGCTGTTAACGCGGATAGAATCCTGCAGACCAGCCTGGGATACTATATCACCCCCCTGGTCAATGTTCTGCTGGGGATGATTTTCCTAAAAGAACGCCTGCGGCCGGCCCAAACACTGGCGGTAATCCTGGCGGCAATCGGCGTTCTCTACCTAACCGTCGAAATCGGCAGCCTGCCGTGGATCGCCCTGTCTCTGGCTCTGACATTCGGATTCTACGCTTTGATTCGCAAAATCGCCCCGGTGACACCCCTGGTGGGTCTAGCAATCGAAACCCTGCTGCTCTCCCTGCCGGCTGTCGGCTACCTGATTCACCTGGAAGCAGATGGTGCAGGCGCTTTTTTGCGCAACAGTCTCAAAACCGATATGCTGCTGATAGCTGCCGCTCTGGTGACTGCCCTGCCTCTGCTTTTGTTTACCACCGGCTGCCGCAGAATTCACCTTTCCACGGCCGGCATCCTGCAGTATACTTCCCCTACCTGCGCATTCTTTCTGGCAGTCGTTATCTACGCGGAGCCCTTTCGTGCAGCCCAGATCTTAACGTTTGCCCTTATCTGGACCGCCGTGATCATATACTCGATCGATTCGATAATTTATCACCGGCGGCAGGTTAAGATGAGAAACAGACCCAACGGTTATGTTGAAACTTGAAACTCTTTAGGGAATGGATTCGGCAGCCGGTATTTTCAACCACCAAATTTCCAGTTTCAAATTTCAAATATCCACTCCAAGAGTGGCCAAGACAACCGCACAGCACTCAAAGTTTATACAACTCCGGACGGCGGTTCGGTAGAAAATAGCGCATTCGGTGACCGCGAACGCGGGCCAGATCATCGGCCTTTAGTTCCGCAACCAGCATTCCTTCGCCTTCGTCGGTCTTTTTTTCTTTTATATCGCCGGAAGGACCGATGACGACGGCAACTCCGGCAAAATTCAAGTCGCAGCCGTTGTATCCGGTTTGATTGCAGGCGGCAATGAAAAGGCTGTTGTCAAACGCCCTGGCGGACAGATGCCGCATCCAGGAGTTCAGCTTTTCCATAGGTGTTGCGCGCGGGGAAGCGTGCGGCATGAAGATCAAATCGGCGCCGTTAAGAGCCATATGCGTCGATAGCTCCGGGAAATGGGTATCATAGCATAGCTGGATTCCGAACTTGACACCCTGAACCGTGAACAGGGGGATGTGACTGCCGGCCGTAAAATCGACTCGTTCCGGCGGTGAAATGTGCACTTTGCGATAAGTCCCGCAAAGCCCTTCCGGCGTTACGACCAGATGGCTGGCATACAGGCGATTTTCTTCATCCTTTTCGGCCAGACCGGCAAGAATGACCAGGCTCTGCTGTCGGGCCAGCCGCTCGAGTGATTGCGTCACGGGACCCGCAATCGATTGGGCGTTTAGGGCGGCGGCGTTGCGGGTGCTGTAGCCGGTGACGTTTAACTCCGGAAAGCAGACGATGTCAGCGCCTTGCTGTCCGGCGGCATCTACGCATGCAGCCACACGCTCCAGGTTTGCTTCTATCTCCCCCAGAGGGCAGTGCTGAACTACAAGGGCGATTCGGATATCTTCCATAACTCGATGTTTGAGGTCAGATTTTCAAGAAATTCGAATGTTGATACCAGATGCGCGAAATACGTTCGGCTATGTTCGAACTTCGGCCCCGGATATTGAACCATAAATTATGGATTCTACTCGATCGCCTTTAACCACGGCTTTCGATGTCGTATATTTTTAACTCGCAACCTGCAACACGCAACCCGTAACACGTAACCCGCAACCCGGTTAAACCTTGAATTTTGCCTTGATCTTAAACACCCTGGTCGCCGGTAGATTGATAATATCCTTTATCCCGGTTTCCCTGGAAATCTGCCTCAGGTTCGCTTTGATTTTCTCCATGGAAGGGGCGATAAAGGTAAACCAGATATTGAACTCGTTTTCCCGCTGATAATTGTGGGTTACCCCCGGGAAACGATTCACGGCTGCCGCAAACCGGTCGATCTTCTCCGGCGGTACTTTGGCCGCACACAGCGTGCTGACAAACCCAACCTTTTCGGGTACAAAATTGCCACCGATTCTGCGGATAATGTCTTTATCCTTCAAGCGGCTGATCCGGCGGAGTGTTTCATCCTCGCTCAGGCCGAGTTCTTCGGCAATGGTCTTGTAGGGTCGCGGCGTAATGGGAAATTTTGATTGTATGCGGTTTAATATCCGCCTGTCGGTATCATCAATCGGTGCCATCTTGTTGTCTCAATCGACGAATTTGTGTTCGCTCAGCCGAACATGCAGCTTTCTGGTGCGCGGGCCGTCAAATTCACAAAAGAATATCCCCTGCCAGGTACCCAGCGCAAGCCGCCCATTTTCAACGGTAATCAGTTCCGAAGCCCCGAACAGCGTTGATTTGATATGCGCCGGCGAGTTGCCCTCCATGTGGCGATAGTTTGCCTTCCAGGGAACAATCTCATTGAGAACCATTAAAATATCGGATTTGACGCTCGGGTCGGCACTTTCGTTGATGGTTACCGCAGCCGTCGTGTGGGGAACATAAAGCATACATAAGCCGTGCGCAATACCCGAAGACCGCACCACATCCTGTACCTGAGATGTGACATCTACAAACTGCGTCCTGGATTTTGTTTTGACTTTCAGGATCATATCGCCCCCCTGTCCCGGATCCGCCGGAGGCGGAGAATTGAAGATTGCTAATTTAAAATTTGCCACAAAGTGCATAAAAAAGGCCCTGCACCGGCTGCAGGGCCTATTTTATCACAAATTGGAATAGTTATTCACGGGCTGAGTTATACGCAGCCAGTCGGTTTCGGAAGGCCGGCCATTTTACACGCGCCTTTGCCCGGTCCGGACGGAAAAAGCTCATAAATGTGCTTCAGTTTAAACCCAGTAACTTTCGAAAGAACGCGAACCATCGGTGCAATCCCGTTCTTTTCGTAATATTCACGAAGCACCTTGATAACCTTTTGATGCTCATCGTTGAGCTCGTCAATGCCTTCTTCTTTTTTGACCCACTGGACCCACTCCTGGTTCCAATTTTCATAAGAATCGATGAACCCATCTTCATCGACGGAAAAAGTTTTCCCCATGAATTCAACTGTTGGCATACAAAAACCTCCTTTATATAGTGGATTATTCTTAAGGCTTATCGCCTATACGCCTAGTTCGATACTTGAAAAAGTTCATTTAACGTATTGATGACCCAATGTCAATACGAAAAATAGTATTCAATTGCCGATTTATGACTAGTATTCGCGCGGTGTCAGGCTGAGCTGTTCCAACGTGAAAACAGGTCCGTCTTTACAGACGAACTCTTTGCCGATATTGCACCGTCCGCACATGCCGATACCGCATTTCATCCGGTTTTCAAGCGACATGATAATTTGATCGTTGGAATAGCCGAGATTCTCTAAAACAGGCAGTGTAAACTTGATCATGATCGGCGGGCCGCAAACGATGGCATAGGTGTCTGCATCCGCGGTTGGTGCTTTCTGTTCGGTAATAGTGGGTACAAAACCGGTGTTGTATTTCCAGTCGGGATCGTCGGTCGCATCCACGGTGATGTGCATATGAATATCGTCGCGCTTTTCCCACGCAATCAGTTCATCGCGGTAAAGGAGCAAGCCCGGATCCCGAGCCCCGTAAATTACATGGATGTCTTTAAATTTCGGACGGTTGGCTGGATCAAGCATATAAACGATGGAAGATCGCAGGGTCGTAAATGCAAAACCGCCGCCGATGATCACGACATTTTTGCCTTCCAGTTTATCCCAGGGGTACCAGTTGCCCAGCGGACCGCGGATACCCATGACATCGCCGGCTTTCATGGCGTGCAGGTAAGACGACACCTTGCCCACCTTGAATACGGTAAACATGACAAAGCCTTTTTCGGTGGGCGATGAGGCGATGCCGATGGGTATCTCGCCCTGGCCGGTAACTGAAAGTTCGGCAAATTGGCCGGCATTATAAGCAAACTTTTTTTCATCTTCGGAATTGAGGAAAACAAACTTGACGGTCTTAAGGCTCTTATCCTCTACCGCATCCATCACCTGATCGATGCGAACCGGATAAGGTTGATATGGATTTTGCACCTTCTACCTCCGTTATCAATCACTGACTGCGCAAGCGTTCGGATCAGGACCGTAATTGTTCATCAGGTCGCAAACCCGGCGAATGTCGATGTTGACGGGACAAGTCCGAACACATCGACCGCAGCCGACACACATGATCCCGTCATCGTATTTGTCCAGAAAATATTTTAGCTTATGCATAAACCGCTGCCGGACCCGCATCACCTTTGTTCCCCTGGGATTGTGTCCCGAACCATGCAGGGTAAACAGCGGATCCATGCAGGTATCCCAGTTTTTGAAGCGTTTACCGCTTTTGCCGTGGTTTTCATCCTGAATATCAAAGCACCAGCAGGTGGGACAAAGATAGGTACAGGTCCCGCAATTGATGCATGAAAAGGCCACATCTTCCCAGAAATCGGCATTATACAGCGATAGAATCGATTTTTGACCGATTTTGTCAAAAGTCACCGTGGATGTTATCCGGGCTTCGGCTGCAGCCTTCAATTCTTCGATCTGCTTCAGAGCCGAATCGTTATCGGCTTGCGTTTCCCAGCCGGCGGCTTTCAAATACGCCGCGCCCTTGTCGGTAATAATTTTGGCCAGATAGTGATCCGCCATATCGACTAGCAGAACGTCCAGCCCTTCCTCGCAGAAAGGACCTGAATCGGTGCTGGTACTGAAATCTGTTCCAAGCGGTTCGTTAACGGCCAGACCGATGAAGGTGCAGGCTTCGTAAGCATCACACCAGTAGGGATCACGAAACTCGGGGGTATCAAAGTTCTTTTTCACCAGCAAAAACGCAGCGGCGTCATAGGGGCGGATACCGATCACCGCCATGGGAGGATATTCTTTCTCCGGTCTTTTCAAAAGGTTACAGTCTTCACTCTTTTTATCGGTTGTGTACTCGAATATGACCTCCGACTGCGGGTAGACAATCGATTTGGGTGACAGAACGGTATCGGCGGCTGCCAAATCCGGCACCTCGTCCTTGGCCAGTTCTCTGAAACCGGCAAAATCGTCGTTTTCACCTTTCGCGGGGCCGATAAGTCGATATGAAGCCCTCGATCGCTCAATGCCGTCAGCCCAATCTTGCTTGTCAATCTTTACGATTTTCATAATCATAATCCTGAATTTACTTTATGAATTCATCCGGATCTTCGGGTCGGTAAGTGTCCAGCGGCGGGCGCTGATCCAGTGTCAGGCCGGCTTCCCATCCGAACTGGTCGATACAGTCCTTTTCCAGTTTTTTGGTGAAAACCCGCATGTTGATTCCGACCGGGCAGGCCCGTTGGCAGGCCCCGCAATCCGTGCAGCGGCCGGCGCAGTGAAAGGCCCGTAAAAAGTGAAAAGTCCGTACGTCCATCGGATCCTGGCTCTTTCCCACCCATTGCGGTCGGGATTCATCCACAAAGCAGGTGGGACAGTAGCACAGCGGACAGGCGTTACGACAGGCATAGCAGCGGATGCAGGCGGAAAGCAGATTGTCAAAATATTCCCACTTCTGCTGCGCATCCAGCTCTTCGATTTCACGCACATCTGCGTAGCGGTCCACATCCTTTTGTTCCTCAACCAGCTCGGCTGCCAGTTCATCGTAGATCACCGGATTGCGATGAATGCACACGGAACAGTTTTGCTGGAGCACTTCCGATATGGCCAGGGTCTTTTCAAAATCGAACCCTTTGACGATGACCTTGCCGTCGGCTTCCGCGACTTCGCGGATTTCTCCGGCAACCGCAGCGTCAATTCTTTGCTTGTCGATCATACCCCGGCAGGGGACACCGATGATCACCAGCTGATCCCTTTGGATCTTGTTCTCGATGATGTGGGTGACGATATTGCGTGAATCACAGCCTTTAACGATGATTCCTATTTTCTCTTCGCGATTCGTTAGATAGTTCGCCAGATTGATACCGCAATGGCTATCCCACACGAGTTGCTCGACATCATCGGGGCGTGTGATGAAGCACGGTTCGTTCATCATCGGCAGGGTTCCCCTACGGAAACCGATAACCATCTCCACCTGGCACTCTTTTAAAAGCCGACCGGAGATTTCCCTTATTTTATCAATGTATTCCAACATGTTAAGCTACCTTGGCCTCTGTTTTTAAAAAGCGTTCATTCGGGCCCAGCTGCCGGATGGCCGCGGTTACCTCATTGACCATCCCCACGAATTTTGTCGATTCAGCCGAGGAAACCCATGAGAACTGAATACGACCGGGTTCGATGCCCATGTGTTCCATCAGGTTCATGAAAAGGGCGAACTTGCGACGTGCGTAGTAATTACCTTCCAGGTAATGGCATTCTCCGGGATGTCACCCGGATACCCAGACCCCGTCTGCACCCTCCCGCAGCGCAGCCAGAAAAAATTTGGGGCTCATGCGGCCTGTGCAGGGGATGCGAATCACCCGGATGGTGGGCGGATATTCCAGCCGGCTGACACCGGCCAGGTCGGCCGCCCCATAGCTGCACCAGTTACAGAGAAAAGCAACAATTTTCGGTTCCCAATCGGACATTAAATTTTCTCCTTTATTATCCCACTTCTTCGTTTAGCGTAAATATCTGAGCAAATATCTGATCATTGTCAAAACCTTTGAGATGGATCGCACCGGATCGGCAGGAGGCGACGCATAAACCACAGCCCTTGCACAGTACCGGGTTGATCTGCGCCTTTCCGGCATTGGGACCTTCCTCGGTAAAAGAAGGCGCCGAATAAGGGCATAGGGCGATGCAAACCCCGCAGCTGCTGCAATTAAACGGATTGGTCTGGGCGATGTTGCCGCTGGTGTAAATGTTCTCCCGGGCCAGCAGGGTTACGGCGCGAGACGCCGCTGCCTGGGCCTGGGCCACGGATTCATCAATCGGTTTCGGGTAGTGCGCCAGCCCGCAGAGGAAAACACCGTCCGTGGCAAATTCTGAAGGTCCCAGTTTGGCGTGACGTTCCACAAAAAACCCGTCTTCATTCAGAGGCACTTTGAAAAAATTTGCCAGCTGCTCATCCTTATTGGGGATAACCGCCGAAGCCAGGCTGAGCAGGTCGGCTTCAAGTTCGATCTCGCGTCCGAGAACATGATCGATGACCTGCACCAATACTTTCCCATTTTTTAGGATGACTTTCGGCTTGTGATCGAGGGTGTAGCGGATGAAGATAACCCCGGCTTCTCGCGCTGCTTTATAGAGCAGTTCACGCTCGCCATAGGTTCGTATGTCCCGGTACAGGACAAACACGTTCATGTCCGGATTCAGTTTCTTGAGCATCAGGGCGTTTTCAACGGAGTGGGTACAGCAAACCCGCGAGCAGTAGGGTCGCTGCGGTTCTCTTGAACCCACGCACTGAATGAAAGCGGCTGTTTGAACCTCTTTTAATGACGGATCCGCGCCCATTATCCTGCGGTCCAGCTCCAGGCTGGTAACGATCCGCGGATCATCGCCATAATGGTACTCATCCGGTTTCAGAGGGCTGCCACCGGTAGCCATGACAACGACACCGTGTTCCAGGGTCTCCTGTTGTCCGTTGGATGCGAGGGTGGATTTAAAACTACCCACAAAACCTTCCACATCCGTTATGGTGGTGTCCAAATGGACATGAATTTTTTCTTCTTTTTCTATCCCGGCAACAAGCTCAGCTACCTCTTTCTGGACATCCTCACCTTTGGCCGTGTGGTGGATGTTCAGCGCCTGACCACCGAGCCGGGTGTCGCGTTCAATAATATGGGTTTCGTATCCCTGACGCGCCAGGCTGCGCGCGGCAGCCATACCGGAAACGCCGCCGCCCACAATCATTGCCGTCTGGTTAATCTGCAATTCGGCTTCGGCCAGGGGCTCCATCAGGGCCACCTTGGAAACCGCCATTCGAACCAGGTCTTTTGCTTTTTCGGTGGCCAGGTCCGGATTGTTTTTATGGACCCATGAATTTTGATTGCGAATGTTGGCCATTTCAAAGAGATATTTGTTCAAACCGGCATCTGAGAGGGTTTCCTGAAACAGTGGTTCGTGGGTTTTCGGCGTGCAGGCTGCCACGACCACCCGATTCAGATTTTTCTCCTTGATCGTCTGGGAAATGACCTCCTGGGTGTCCTGGCTGCAGGAATAGAGGTTATCGGTGGCAAACTCGACATAGGGCAGCGTGGCCGCATATTCGGCCACTGACGGAACATCGACCACCCCGGCAATGTTGATGCCGCACCGGCAGACGAAAACGCCGATCCGGGGTCGGTCTCCGACGACGTTGATTTCCGGTATCTCTTCCGGTGTCTTGACAAGCGTATTGCGCGCCGCCGACAGGGTTTCTCCGGCGGCAGTCGCGGCGGCACTGGCTTCAATAACCGCCTGGGGTATATCTTTTGGTCCCTGAAATGCACCGCAGGCATAAATACCCGCTTTCGAGGTCGCTACCGGCTCAAATGAGGAGGCCGCGCAAAAATTCTCAGCCGTCAACTCAATATCCAGACGTTGGGCCAGATCGATAACTCCCGCAGGGATCTCCATGCCCACCGAGAGCACGATCATATCAAAGGTTTCAAACTGAATTTCACCTTCCTCATCCACATAGCGGATATCCAGATCGTCGGTACCCGGAACGGCATTGATCGAATGTATCCGGCTTCGGACAAAGCGCACGCCGCTCTTTTCCCGGGCACTGTCATAGAATCTTTCAAATTCTTTGCCGTGGGTGCGCATGTCCATATAGAAAATGGCGCAATCCAGCTCATCGCCGACATGTTCCTTGGCGATCACCGCTTCTTTGATGGCGTACATGCAGCAGACCGACGAACAGAATGGATTATCGCACTTGTTCAGGTCACGCGAACCGACGCACTGCAGCCAGGCAATTTTTTTGAGTTCAGCCTTATCTTTGGACATGCGGATAACGTGTCCCTGGGTCGGCCCGGAGGCGGAAAGAATCCGCTCAAATTCCAAGGACGTGAGCACATTCGGATGCCTGGCATACTGGTAGTTTTCAAATTGGATGGGATCAAAAGGTGCATAACCGGGCGCTAGGACAACCGAGCCGACATTCAGCGTGAAATTCTGCTCTTTTTGATCAAAATCAACCGCGCCGGTCGGACATAACTTTTTACAGGCGCCGCAGCGGCCGCCCTTTTGCAGGTAAATGCAACTGTCGCCGTCGATGCAATACTTGAGCGGAACCGCTTGGGCATATTCCACATAAGCCGACCTGCGCTTGGTTAGCCCGGCGTTATAAGTATCGATGATTTTTTTGGGACATTTTTCGGCACAGGCTCCGCACCCGATGCACAGGGATTCGTCGATGTACCGGGGATGATGGACCAGTTTAACTTCAAAATTGCCAACTTCACCTTTGATGTTTTTGATTTCACTGAGAGTTCTCAGTTCGATGTTCAAATGCCGGCCGACCTCGACCAGTTTGGGTGAGATAATTCACATGGCACAATCATTGGTGGGAAATGTTTTGTCCAGTTGCGCCATCACCCCACCGATGGATGGTCCTTTTTCGACCAGGTATACGTAATAGCCCGAATCCGCAAGGTCCAGAGCGGCCTGCATACCTGCTATGCCACCGCCGACGACCATAACTGATCCAATAACATCTTTAGGCATTGTCTGCCCTCCTGTCCAAAAAGTGATTGACACCGGGGCTAAAGCTGCCGCCGGTGTTTTACAAATACCTCAATTCTTGCAGGCACCACCAAGATTAAAGCGTTTATCATACTGAAATAATTAGACAAAAAAAAATAATGGCCCCTGATTTTAACCAAATGTCCTTATTATTATCATGCATCGATCTTGTCAATGAAAATCATATTTGGCCAAAGAGTCAGTGTGGGCCACTGTAAAACCGGTTAGACAGTGACCCATTCAGTTTTGCGCAAAATGCGCAAAATATTTTGCCACTTCTTTGTAAACCCCCGGCATGCGGTTGTTCACAAAGAAAAAATTTTGAGTCAACTTTTTGCGATCTTTTTGCTTCCGGCTTGTCCGGTTTAGGGTCTTGGACGCGATTTGGTTTCCGATATACCGCTTGACTTTGCAAAGATGTCCTGCTAATTTGGCTAATTAATTTTGTGCATAAATGTAAAATTGAACAAACTTTATGAGCAAAATGATCATTTGCCATCATTAGTTCGTTCTTTCAATTCGGTCAATGAACCCATCCCAACAAACGTTATCGGTTTCTCAGGCGGCTGCGCTGTGCGGGGTCAACCGCAATACCATCGGCGCCTGGATTCGTTCAGGAAAAATCCGTGCCGCCCGCATCGGCAGAAACTATGCTATCCCGATTGAAGAATTAATATATTTTCTTAAGTCTACCGGTCAGAAAATCCCTGAAGCACTTGGCGGAGACCGGCTCACCGGTCCCAGTTTCAGAGCCATCCAGAATTGCTGGCAGTATTTTCGAGGCAAAATAAGCCACAAAGATTGTGAAAACTGTACGGTTTATAAAAACCGGTTGGCGGTTTGTTTCACCGGCAAAGACAGCAATACCCTGGTGTGCAACGGACTATGCTTTGAGTGCCAGTACTACAAAGATACTTATTATTGCCGGATAGAATTTATTGAGCAGATCGATTTTCCGGCTGCGGTATACAAAGATTTGTATTTCTGGGGCGGTAACCAACGATGGGCTGAACTTTGCGCAGTTTCCCAGAAAGATCTCGTCGGTATGGGAATCGAAAACGTGTACCACCCCGATTCACTGGGCAAGGTGATTTCCAGTGATAAAAAAAGAGTCCTAGGAAATCCTCAGGCGCCGAGGTTCGATGATATATATCTGCGGCGCGGCCGACATGACAAATTAAAGGTTCGAATCGCCGTTTATCCGTTGGTTGAACCGCCCGGTACCTGGTTGCTGCTGGGAGAAGCCCAAAAATCATAACTGCAAAACATTCAATTTTAAATCAAGAGCTTAACACATGATTACGACGGTTTTTAGCATCTAAAGGAGGGGGGTATGGTTGATGCAACTGGCTGGGACTGGGAACCCGGCGAGAAAAGCATCGCTTTCGGTGACTGGCAAGGAAAGTTCAGGTGGGTCGAAGAACCCTATGCCAGTCCCGACGGCGAGAAAATTGCCGCAATTGTCAACCTGGATGAAGGTGAGTTCAATGTGTGTGTCAACGGAGAAACCTGGGAGACGGTTTTCGACAAGATTTGGCATCTGCGGTTTTCCCCGGATGGGCGCCTGACTGCGCTCGTGTCAGAGATGGGCGAATGGACAGTGGCCGTTGACGGCCTGGCCTGGGAAAACACATTCGGCTATGTCTGGAATCCGATCTTCAGCCGCGACGGCAAGAACATTGCCGTGGCTGTTCAGCAGGACATGCAGTACGGCATGGCGCTCAACGGCGTTGTCTGGGAGCAGATGTACACCAACGCAACCTACTTCGCATTGAGCCCGGATGGTACCAAAACAGCGGCAGCAGTTCAAGTCGGTGATTTCGACTCCGGAGAAATACACAAATTTCAGGAGGGCACCTTCAGCGCCGCTTTGGACAGCAAAGCCTGGGATGCGAAATTTATCAATGTTTGGAATTTGGCCATCAGTCCCGAGGGGACGAGCCTGGCGGCGGAGGTCCGTCTGAGCCTGTACGATTACACCATTGCGGTAAACGGCATAGCCTGGGACAAATCCTTCGGCAGCGTCTGGGAACCGGTATTTCACCCGAGGAAAGGTACGGTCGTTGCGCCGGTCAGAGTGGCCGGCAAATGGGCCTTGGCCGAGGACGGCAATTTGATGTGGGATCGCCACTTTGTCCAGCTCTGGCATCAGATGTTCAACGCCGAGGGCAGCAAATTGGCCGCTATCGTCGCGCCCAAATACGGCAAGTGGACCATCGCGGTCGACGGCACCCCGTGGCCCGTCACTTTCGATGATCTGGTGACCGATGCGGTGTTCAGCCCGGACGGCAATCGCATCGCCGCCCTTGCCAAAAACGGTGAAAAATGGAAGGTTGCCGTCGACGGCCGGGTGTGGAACAACACGTTCGACATGGCCTGGCAACCGGTTTTCAGTCCGGACGCTCAAAACCTGGCGGCAAAAGTGGAAAAAAAGGGTAAATTCACGATCGTGGTAAACGACCAGCTCTGGCCGCGAGAATGCGATGCCGTTTGGGAGCCTGTGTTCAGCCCGGACAGCAAATATATCCTTTTAAAGTCTCTTGAAGACGGCACGTACTACCGGCGCGTGATACCCGTAACCGACTTGGCGAGTTAGAGGGGGAAAAATGCATGACGTATACAACTTTGTAAGCGGTCCTCTGGTCTGGCTGGCTTTTATCCTCTTTTTCGGCGGCTGCCTGTACCGGCTGATCAATCTCATCCTTCTGGTAAACAAAAAGGAAAAGTTCATATTCAGCTACATGAGTTGGAAGTACAGCCTGCGCTCCATACTGCACTGGGTCATACCGTTTGCCACCGAAAACTGGCGCAGACATCCGGTGCTGACGATCGTCACCTTCGCATTTCACATCTGCCTGATCGTTGCACCGATTTTTCTTTTATCGCACAATATCCTGTTCGATGAAGCCTGGAACATCAGTTGGTGGACGCTGCCGGACGGATTGGCCGACGTGATGGCTTTCATCGTTATCGGCGGTTGCATCTTTTTCCTTGTACGCCGCCTGAAGCTTCCGGAAGTGCAATTTGTGACCTCCGCTTCGGATTACGTCATTCTGGCGATCGTGGCGGCACCGTTTATTACCGGGATTATCGCCTACCATCAGTGGTTTGCTTATCAATATTTCGTGATTGCGCACATCATCTCCGGCGAAATCATGCTGGTTGCCATTCCTTTTACACGCCTGAGTCATATGATCTTTGCGCCCTTGACCCGGGCGTACATGGGTTCGGAATTCGGCAAGATCAGACAAGCGAGGGATTGGTAATAAATACCCGGTAAGCCGGCCAGGGGAGTTGAAACTGAGATTTAACTAAATAACGATTACCCATCACTTAAAAAATATTAGGAGGCTCCAATCATGGGTGAACCTGCACAGGAAAGTGAAAAGAAAGCCCTCGATAAAGGATTGGAAGTCGGCATATCAAGGCTGAATACCGACAAAATAGAAAAAGTCATCAACAGCGTTATAAAAGGTGAAACCGGCGCCCGCCTGAAAGCATACGTTGAAACCTGCATCCACTGCGGACTGTGCTCGGAGGCATGCCACTATTACCTGTCGCACGACAATGATCCGCATTTTGCCCCGGTGGGCAAAGTCAAGCAAACCATGTGGGAAATGCTTAAGAAAAAAGGCCGCGTCAGCCCGGAATTCATTGAAACTGCCGCCTTAATCGCCCACACGGAATGCAACATGTGCAAACGCTGCGCCCAATATTGTCCGTTCGGCATCGACATCGCCTACATTATCAGCGTGGTGAGGCGCATTATCCACAGGCTGGGCGCTACGCCTTTGTACATTCAGGACACGGCCCACAGCCATTCGGTTCACATGAACCAGATGTGGGTCAAAGGTGATGAATGGCCCGATACGCTGCAGTGGCAGGAAGAGGAAGCCCAGGCCGAAATTCCGACCCTGCGCATTCCGCTGGAAAAAGAAGGTGCCGAAATCATGTATTCGGTGATTGCACCGGAGCCCAAATTTCAGGCCCAGCTCATTTACCAGGCGGCTGCCATAATGGAGATTGCCGGTGTGGACTGGACCATGCCGGCGTCGATTGGATGGGACAACAGTGACATGGCGATGTTTACCGGCGACAATGAACTGATGGGCCGCATCAAGCGCACCCATTTCGAAACCGCAGCGCGATTGAAAATCAAGAAAATCGTCATGGGTGAATGCGGCCACGCGTTTCGCTCGGTCTATGACATGGGCAATCGCTGGCTGGGCTGGAAGATGCCGCCCTTTCGCATCATGCATGCGATTGAGTTTTTCTACGAACTCATCCATACGGGCAAAATAAAGATCGCCAAAAAATTCGACCAGCCGGTAACGCTGCATGATCCCTGCAATGTGGTCCGGGGCGGTGGCCTGGGTGAAAAGGCGCGCTATGTGGCCGGCGCCCTGTGTGAAGAAGTCATCGAAATGGTACCGAACATGGAGCACAACTACTGCTGCTGTGCCGGCGGCGGCGCCATCAACTGCGGGCCGCCCTATAAAATGAAACGCATTAAAGGCAATCGCATAAAGGCCGAACAGTTGTTCGCCGTAAAGGCCAGAGGGGCAAAAGTTATGATTGCGCCCTGTCATAACTGTCACAGCGGCCTGCATGATATTGTGCACCACTATGGCATCGGTCTGGATATCAAGTTTTTCGGTGATTTAATCTATGACCTCATGCAAAAACCGGAAGCTGAGGCAGCTTAAGCCAAGGAGCAATAAAATGAAGAAAAGCGCCATTTTCATCATCGCATCGACGCTATTTTCCTTGTTAATACTTGTGGCGGCCTATTCCCAGGAGGAGATGACGGTCGTTGACAACGCCGTATTTGACAACCCCCAACGGGAGCCGTCTGTATTCGTTCACGATGAACACAACGATACCGCAGGCCTTGAAGAATGCAGCGAGTGCCACCACCTGTACGATGATGACGGTCAAAAAATAGAAGATGAGTCTTCGGAAGATCAGCTATGTTCGGAATGCCACGAGGAAAATTCCGCAGGCGACGAACCGGCTCTCACCAAAGCGTTTCATACCAACTGCAAAGGATGCCATCTGCAGGAAAAAAAAGGACCGATAATGTGCGGCGAGTGCCATGTAAAACGATAACAAGGTTTTAGCGAAACGGTCAAACTCGAAAGAGAGGTCTACCATGGCGAAAAAAATTTTGATCATTGACGATGATCCCGTTGTTGTTAAATATCTCGAAACCCTGTTTCAGGACAACGGCTATGAAACATGCTCGGCCGGCAGCAGCATGGAAGGTCTCGAAGTGGTTCGCAGAGAAAAACCGGACCTGATATCCCTCGACCTGCAGATGCCCGGTGAATGGGGACCGCGATTTTACCGTAAACTGCGAAAAGACAAAAAGCTCAAGGACACGCCCATTATCGTGGTCAGCGGTATCGACGGCGATCATGCGGTCAAAGATGCCGTCGCTTTCGTTGCCAAACCTTTTGATCCGGACAAGCTTTTGGGAATCGTTAAAAAAACGATCGGGTAGCTCGACTTCATGAGTTGCCGGGCAATGAAAAATTATAGCCGGTATCTGCCTGCCCCAGACACCGGCTTTTCGTTTTTAAGGTCGCACCGTTGGCCGTTATGCGCTTAGTGATTATGTTTGTGTCCTCCAGGCGGGTCAACGACATTCTGTGGCAATCCCCGCTGAAACGAATTCATCCAATATTATAAAGGACGGAGCGCAGCGACATCCACAAATATTCAATCTTCAGTCTTCAATCTTCAATTTTCCGCAAACCTGGGTTATGGTAGGAATTACCCAATCTTCAGAATACACGAAAATGAACTCAAGCAACGCAACCAAAGCCAAATCCGCGGTCATCGTCATCTGCGGGCCGACCGGTATCGGCAAAACCTCGGCCGCTATAGCAATTGCCACAAGATACAACGGTGAAATTATCGGTGCCGATTCGATGCAGATATACCGGCAGCTGGATATCGGCACCGCCAAGCCGACACGGGCGGAGCAGTCCCGTATCCCGCATCACATGGTCAATATCGCCGAACCGGATGAATCGTTCGATGCTTCGCGATATCTGCACCTGGCACGGGAGATTGTCTCCAGTCTTCACGATCGGGGCGTTGTACCACTGGTGGTCGGCGGCACAGGGTTGTATATCAAGGCCTTGCTGTACGGATTATTTGAAGCTGAAAAACCGGATGAGCGTATCCGGCAACGGCTGAAAGCAGAAGCTGAATCCGTCGGCGGTGAGGAAATGCACCGGCGTCTTGGCCGAATAGACCCGGAGGCCGCCGGGCGCATTCATCTCCACGATACCGTGCGAATCATTCGGGCCCTGGAAACATATGAGCAGACCGGTCAAACCCTCACCGCTTACCATCGCAGGCATGGTTTTCCCGATTCACCCTACAGAGTGTTGAAAATCGGTTTGAACATGGAGCGAGAAATGCTTTATGAGCGAATCAATCAGAGAGTAAACCTGATGGTGGCAGAGAATCTGGTAGAAGAGGTGAAAACCCTGATGAATATGGGTTATTCCGAAAACCTCAAGTCGATGCAGTCTCTCGGCTATCGGCACATGGTCGACTATCTGCAGGGCCGATTGGATTGGCAGGAGGCCGTGCGCACCATGAAGCGCGACACCCGCCGCTATGCCAAGCGCCAGCTTACCTGGCTTCGAGCCGATCCGCAAATCGTCTGGACCACTCCGGAGAGGATCGATGAACTTTATCCGAAGATCGATTCGTTTTTAGCCGACACTAGCTCAGCCACAAAGACGCTAAGACAATAGGTAAACCTGTTAAAAAGTTTCTTTCTCAGCCAAGCTGTACCGGTTAAAAAACCGAGTTTTGGTTTAAAAAGATAAAGATAAAAAAGATAAAAAAAGATAAGAAGTTGCTTTTCCAAAGCGGACAAATGGAAAATGGTGGATAGTGTATCGACTTCAGCTGCAGCTCAACATATTGAGGCGTCAATTAAACGGAACCCATAGCAATCCAGATAGCGGAAGTGGGCTTTGTTGTCAATATCGATTTTTGGAAGTGGAATTGAGAATTTGGGCAAATTCGGGCATAGCTCACCGTTTTGCCCACGGCTGGAATTTTTAAACCTCAGCTACTGAAACAAATGAAGCAGGCTGCTACAGTTCTTGAACAAGATCATCCGCCAGCGTCGCCGACGATCAATATAAAACAACATCAGATGCTGGTGGCGAAGGATCTGAAACGTTAACTCGAGAAACATTTAAATTTCTTAGGAGTCCCAAACTTTGGGGGGACGGCGCTGGTCACCTACCCGAGATATAGTCAATAGTTGTGTATGAAGAAATTAGGCGGCAATCCGTTTTTCTTCGACACCATTGACAAATTTAACTCCTCTAATTACTTCTGCCAGGCGTTGCGGATGGTGAAGTC
>Ga0126326_1000040_pt1 | contig 82069 bp, 76 predicted proteins | sample InaspJWI67metaG_FD_94485 | JGI IMG/M metagenome (GOLD analysis project Ga0126326, IMG submission 94485) | Marine gutless worms symbiont microbial communities from Oahu, Hawaii - Inanidrilus sp. 1 OAHU.JWI-67 metaG | ecosystem: Host-associated > Annelida > Digestive system > Unclassified | place... | reverse complement strand
TTATCCTGGTTCATGGGTGGTGTATCCTTTCCTTTTTAGTGTGGCCGGTTGACTGCTGCTAACAATCTACCGGTGGATACACCGCCTTTTCCTTTAAACACAACTTTTAAATATAACTCAAGTGTCAGACAAATAGGTTTCAAGTATCGAGATTAGATGTGCGTATATCAATTCATATATTTTTTCATAGTGATATATTACATCTGCTTCTTCTATGGTAGTATCTAAATCATTCATTGAAGAAATAAAAACATCCATTGGAGGTGTAAACCTCATCAGCTCGATAGCATATTCAATTGATTCTCTAATTTCGCATTCTTTATCCATAAACTTAGCTCCAAATATGGAAGCACATAACGGGCTGCGAGATGAGCCGCCGTCGGCTGGGGGCGGAAATTGCATTTAAATGCAATTTGCCGTGCCAGCCGACCGAGCGGTAGCGAAGCCCGAAGGGGGTCGGCTCGATTGAGTTGGATAGGCGGAGCGCGAGCGACGTCTATCAACTCAATCGGCTCATCTCGCAGACCGATAGGCGGAGCGTGAGCGGAGCCTGTCAAGTGCGTTAGAGCGAAGCTCGACAGCCGCCGATAAGCGGACCGTGTGCGCAGCGAAGCGGAGCTCACGGTCCGCTTATCGCCCCGCCTGAGCAGCGACACTATCTTGAACAGGATTTCTAAATGCCTTTACGTTAAACCGCGATTCCCTCGCCGTCTGCTCCAGGCGGATGTTAGGCAGCATACGTTAATAGACTACCAATGTCAGATTTCAGCCCTGGAGCTGACGCTCTCCAGTCCTACAAAAACTCCGTACATGTGTTAGCTGAATCTATTATTGAAGAATCAGTCATAGCCTTGATAGGACAGTGACCAAAAGCTAACGCAATCCCAGATGAGAAATAAGCGCTGGGTGCCGTGTGAGCATTACCTCAATGTGACCATGTGGCTCGAGAGCCACTGTTGGGCGCTCTCCGGGATTTGCATTGTGGTTCTCAGCCCATCGAATAGCTTCTTGCGTAAATGAACTCGTAGTCACAATAATCACTTCGTCGAATGGTGGGTTCCAAGTTTCGGCTTTCACAACAATATCATTGACGTCTGGCGCGTTAACCGAAGCTTTCTGGTGACGAGCTTGAATTAAGACTCGATTTCCGTTCTCAAGCCTTTCCGCTGATATATCCCGCCCGCTGTCAGCGGCTCTCGTTTTTTGGAGCCATTGGACGTTATCAAACTCCATTTCGAAAAATAGACGGAACATCAATCGCTCGAAGCCTTCGTCATCAAGAATTGACCAGTTAAACTTCTGGCTAGTCTTGATGGGCAACATCAGCGTTCGCCCGATTACGGCGAACGACATGCTGGGGAAATAAGGTAATTTGAACTGGACGCCGACTCCTTCGGTGTCGCCTGAAAAAACACGGCCGGGCACGAAGACGCTGCCGCTCATTATGTGGCATGACTTTTCATCCGTTGTCGATACTAGTGTGAATCCGAGCGGATCATGCCTGTCGGGGTGACCGCCAAGGTCACGCTCCATCAAATCGAGAGCTGCATGGCAAAGCGGATCAAACCCATTTCCTCTGTCGAAGTCGATGTAGATTCGTCTGTCGGGCGCAGCAAAATATCCGCTCGGGCCATGACCGCTATCTCCGCCACTCTGAAACCATAATTTTAATTCAGGATCGCGACCGCCAGGCTTGAAAAGCGAAAAAGGATAGTCGTCTGTACCTTTCATTACTGCCATAAATCCTACGCTCCCAATATAGTACCTTGCGAGCTGCCTAACAGTGTTGATAGATGGAAAATTTTCTATATATTGCCCTTATAGCTTGGAAAATTTTCCATCTATAGTTATATTACGGCGTAAAACATGGAAAATTAGCTCTTAATTTTTCCATGTTTTACCTATATTGCTAAATATCATGGAAAATAAGCCCAAATTCAAACCAAATCCGATTCCGACGTGACGAGAAGATCTTTGACAGGATTAACATGATATACAGGATATTTATTTTGCCTTTCCAGATGAAAGGCAAAAAATTGAGCAAGAACCCCAGGTCCGGTACGTTTCGCCGGCATCACGTGCTTGAATCCGGATTGCAGAAGGCCGTCAAGATCGCGGTAGATCGGGCCGGAATCACAAAACGTATTGGCACCCAAACCTTCCGCCACTCCTTAGCCACCCATTTGCTTGAAGACGGGATAAACATCCGTGTCGTGCAGGAACTCATGGGACATGCCGATGTGAAGACCACCGAAATATATACTCACCTCATGCAGAAGGACATCCAGGCGGTGATTGGTCCACTGCACACCCTGTAATTTCTTCCCGTCCCAAAAAACAAACATCACCGTCAACCAAGATCTATCGCCTAATTTCTAGGTCATTTCCTCTATTCGTCGGCGTTGTAGAGAAGCAGATCTTTGCATTTAACATCTTATTTTAATAGGTTTTTTTCCTAAAGTGCAATATATTCATTTTGTTCTTCAGAAAAAGTCGCGGGGAATAGAAAGAGCGGATTCTATTCATGAAAAATATTCACCGGAAAGAATAATCCCCAAAAGCAGTACAGGATGAGTCACCTCATGTTCAAAACATTGCGCCTGGTATTGCTAATTATGACTCGAAATCAATCCGCGGCTATTTTATACACTCGATCCCCTCTTCTTACCTTTTCAGGCACCTTAAAGCCCACGCTGTCGCCTTTCTTGGCCTCTGTGACGGAATCGTGCTCTATCTGCATGGAGTGTACCGTGGACTCAAAATCCGTGGTGTGCCCTAAAAAGTGAAGTTTGTCACCCACTGCTACCGTTCCGTCCGTGATATCGATGGCCGCGACCGATATTTTACCATAGTAGTTTATAACAATACCGATTTCTTTCTCTTCCATGGCTAAATCCTCGCTGTTTGGGGTTTATCATAGTGGTTGTCTAAATAAGGTTCCGAATTCAGGATACCAGATACCGGATACCAGATACCGGATACCGGTATCGCTCCGCTCTTTCTTTTCATAGAAGAACAAAAATTATAGTTTGTAATTTGAACCCTGAATTTTAAGTTTGCCTCAAACGGAACGGAATTTTAAAAATCGCTATAAATAAAATTTGAACCCAAGCAAATCTATCTACGCTTTATGAATTTTCACCTTTGGAGAGCATTTTGGAAACTGTGCCGCGCGACGAGACGAGTTGAATTGAAGAATACTGAATGTGCTGAGGAGTGCTCTTATTTATTCCCCTTCATGCTAGTATGCGATTGCTTGTTTGTAACACGTAAATATCAAACCATCGATATCGTATTTTTACCTCTGTCCTTACTGTAGTACAGAGCTTTGTCCGCCAGTTGAAGCAGGGCTTTCGTGTCGGAGGCATCTTCAGGATAGTTGGCGAACCCGAAGCTGGCGCTGGCGTGGATGTTGAGCTGCTCTGACTGAAGAAACAACGTTTCGCTGAATGCCCGGCGGATGGCTTCCAGTTTGCCAATGGTCGCCCGCTTGTCCTGAGCCGGGAGGATAATCACAAATTCGTCGCCGCCGTAATGCACCAGGCAATCATCCGGTTCGAGCTGATCGGCAACCATCATGGCCACTTCTTTCAGCATCTGGCTGCCCAGCTGATGCCCGTGGGCGTCCACCACCTGTTTGAAATCGTCCAGATCCAGAAAAACCAGAGAGATCTCCCGGCCTTGCTGAATCAGCCGCTCGACGTGATCGTGCATAAAACGGGTGTTGTACTGGCCGGTTACATCGTCGGTCACCACCAGGCGCTGGATTTTCTCATGATTGCGCGCATTGACGATGGCAATGGCCACAAAATCGGAAAGTATGGAAAAAATCGGCCTGAATCTTTCATCGAAAAGATCGGAATCCTCCGGGTTGATCACCTGCAGGACGCCGATTACTTCGTCCCGAGCTTTGAGCGGAAAGCATATAATCGAGCGGGTTTTAAATCCGGTCATCTCGTCGATTTTCCGGTTAAAGCGTTGATCTTCGTAAACATTGTCGCGCACCAGTATCGGCTTGCCGGTCAAGGCGACCTGCCCGGCGATGCCTTGGCCGAGCTCGATCTGAATCTCGGACAGCAGATGGTTGTCCAGGCCGGCCACGACTTCAAAATGCAGTACATTTCGGTCCGGATCCAGCAAATACAAGGTCCAGTTTTGGGCCCGCATCAACTCACTGAGGCGTTGGATGATAATCGACAGAATCTGATCCATGTTCAGCGTTGCGGTGATGGCCTTACCGATTTCAACGCAGTTTAGCATCAATTTTTCGAAGGAGGACATTTTCAAAGTTTCCCGAAGCGGTGAAGGTATGGTTTTTTTCCTTATATTATATTGTCAACCCGGGGTAAAGCGGAAAAGCCGGTGGAAAATTGAAGGAATAATATTCCTTTGAAATAGGTTAGCCACAGACACACACAGACATACACAGACAATATATCCTTTTTGCTTGGCAGTCCTCTTGACTTCGTTCGAGACAGGCTTACTCAGGCAAAACCCTATGCCTTTCAGGCAAAGGTGACGGGATCTTGTATTTATGCTATCGGCTCGTCCGGGTCAGGTTTTGTTAAATTATTGTGCCGGCCGGCCGATAATAAAACTGAAGAATCGTTCATGGCCAATGCCTAGAGGATCGTTTGCGATCCAGTATTATTTTCAGGATAAATTTATGACTCAACAGAATGAAATTATAGATAAAATTGACAAACTGCCCCGGATCCCACAGGTGGTGCATCAAATCCTGGAATTGGCTTCCGATCCTCAGGCCACCGCATCCGATCTGGCGAACGTTATACTGATCGATCCGGCCGTTACGGCAAACATGCTGCAGGCATGCAATTCAGCCTATTTTGATCCGGCCGCCCATGTCGATTCCATCCAGCACGCCAGGGCCATGTTGAGCATGGATCAGATCATAGAGCTGGCCATCATCCATCATGTGGCCGGTTATTTTAAACAGCCCCAAGCAGGCTGTGATTCGGCCTTCGGTGACCTGTGGAAGCAGTCGGTGGCATCCGCTTGGCTGGCCGAGGCCATTGCCACCAGCAAAGGCGTTTGCGAGATTCCGATTCTTTTTACAGCGGCTGTGCTCAGGGATATCGGCAAAATCGTTCTGGAAGAGTTCATGGAAGAAGCCGGTGAAAAGATAATGAAACTGGTTTCAGAACAAGGCTGCAGTTTTTCGGAAGCCGAAAACGAAGTTTTTTCCATCGACCACGCCACCCTGGGTGCCATGATCGCTGACCGGTGGAATTTCAACGAAAAAACAACCCACATTATCCGCTATCACCATGAGCCGCTGCAGGGCAGCCACGACGACTTTGAAACGGCCATCGTCTACCTGGCGGATATTATCTCGAACATGGTGGGCCCGATCATCGGGATCGACCAGCAAGCGAACCGATCTTATAGCATGGTTCTTAAAACACTTGGATATTCAGGCTTCGACACATTCCAGCTGATTACCGAGTATCACGCCTGTGTTCAAAAAGCGGAGATGATGCTCAATGCGACCACCTCGAATTAAATCCTCCTAATTCTTATCCATCCTTAAATTTGCGGGCGATAATTTTATTTTTTCATTTCTTGACAAACGTGGCGGAATAGGCAAATGATTGATTCAGTCCAAGGGCTCGCTCAAAAATATTTTCACATTTTCGTGAGCCGATGCATCTCCTCTGAACATTTAATACGCTGATCCATCTCTTCTGAACATATTATTTGCTGATGCATCTCCTCAGGACATGTTATACGTTGATGCATCCCGCCTGGCTGCGTTGCTCGTCGGTTCAATAGATCGCCAATCGCCCTCCTTGCGCCATGCCACGCGGGCGCCTCGATTCCCGAAAATGTAATGTTATTTCTTCGCGAAACCTAACCACTCCGGATTATGTCATGCTACCCAAGATCGCCCTTTTAGCCGATAAGTTCGGCCAACGCCTCAACTGGATTGTCGAACGCCTCTGCGCCCTGTTGGCGGCCACAATGGTTGTCGTCATCTGGTTCGGCGTAACCGAACGTTACTTTCTTGAACTCGGAATCACCTGGACCGAAGAGTTCTCCCGCTACGTCATGATCTGGCTGGCGCTTCTGGCCGTTTCATGCGGTGCTTACCGGCGCGAACATATCGGCCTGGATATCATCATGCGACGGCTGTCGCCCCGGATGCGAGCGATGCTGCGATTCAGTCTCGATCTGCTCGGACTCGCCTTTTTTATTTTTCTAACGATTTTCGGTGTGGGCATGACCATAAACGGTGCCACCCAGTACGCCACCATTTTCGGAATGACGATGGTGGTGCCGTTTGCTTCGGTTCCGGTCTCGGCCGGGCTGACATCGATTCAAATTCTTGTCACCATGATCCGGGACCTGGTGCCCGACGCGCGTGTGGAGGGCACTTCATGACAATTGTTGCCATAACTTTTTTTGTTCTCATCCTGGTGGGTCTGCCCATCGGATTTGTTCTTGGAATCGCCGGTGTCATCGGGTTGCTCCAGATCGGGGGCACCAATTTTCTGACCATGGCACCCAAACGGTTTTTTGAAGGACTCGACCTGTTTACCTTTATGGCCATGCCGTTTTTCATCCTGGCCGGCGAAATCATGAACCGCTCCGGGATCACCGAGCGCCTGGCCGCCTTTGCCGATGCCCTGGTGGGATACCTGCGGGGAGGCCTGGCCCACTCGAACATGGTCGCCTCGGTGTTGTTTGCGGGCATGACCGGCGCTGCAGTGTCCGATACTGCCGCCTTCGGCAACACCCTGGTTCCGGCCATGGTGCGTCAGGGATATACCCGGCCATTTTCATGTGCCGTGACCGTGGCCGGCTCCATTATCGGACCCACCATCCCGCCGTCCAACCTGATGGTAATTTACGGATCCCTGATGGGCGTGTCCATCGCCGGGCTGTTTGCGGCCGGAATACTGCCCGGCCTTTTGATCTGCCTGCTGTGCATGGCGGTGATCGCCGCCCTGGGACGCAGACTCAACCTGCCGAAAAGCAAGCGGGGCCCCAGTTTGAAATTCATCCTGGTCAGCTTCAAATCGAGTTTTCTGGCCTTGCTCATGCCGGGGATTATCCTCGGCGGCATCCTTTTCGGCATTGTAACGCCCACCGAAGCTGCCGCCATTGCCGTTTTTTATGCCCTGTTCGTGGGCGTCGTGATTTACAGGGCATTGACATTTTCAGATATCGTGGACATGTTGATCCGCACGGCACGCATTACCGGCATCGTGTTTCTGATCATCGCCTCCGCTTCGATCCTGAGCTGGTGGATGACGTTTATGCAGATACCCCAGGCCATCGCCGATGCCTTTCTGGCCCTGTCCAAAGACCCGCGGGTCGTGCTGGCCCTGATTCTGGCCCTGCTGCTGGGTATCGGGATGTTTATGGATATCAATGCGGCGTTGATCATTCTGGCACCGGTGCTGGGACCACTGACGGCTGCTATCGGCATGGACCCTGTTCACGCCGGGGTGATGATCGTTTTAGCCCTGAACATCTCCTTGATGACGCCGCCGGTGGGCGCCTGTCTTTTTGTCCTGTCATCGGTCACCGGCGAGCGAATCGAACGCATCAGCTATTCGCTGATCCCGTTTCTGGTCGTAGAGATTGCGATATTGATTGTCGTGGCTTATTGGAGCGACTTGACCATGTTCATGCCCAAGCTTTTGCTGGGAAATTAAACTGTTCACCCTTAAGTATAAAGGAGGCCTATTATGCGTATTTATACCAAAGTTTTGACGGTGGCCTTTGCGCTGCTGTGCTGCTTGCTGTTGATCGCACCCGGCGCTGTAAGCGCTGCCAAAGTGATCAAGATGCATCACCTGAACAAAGACGACCCATTTGACAATCCCACCGGCGCCATGGCCACTGTATTTAAAAGCCTGGTGGAAGCCGGCACCAACGGCTCGGTAACAGTGCAAACTTTTCCCAACGGGCAGTTGGGAAAAGATGCTGAAGTCGTTCAGCAGGTAAAAGCCGGCGTGATCCAGGCCGGCATCCACTCCGTGGGCGGCTTTGCTTCCGCATATCCCATGATGGGGGTTATCGACATCCCCTTTGCCTTTCCCAACATCAGCACGACCTATGAGGTCTTTGACGGTCCATTCGGTGATAAATTTGCAGCCGACATTGAAAAAAAGACGGGACTCAAAGTCATCGGATTCGGCGATTCCGGCGGTTTTTTCAACTTCACCAATTCCAAAAGGCCCATCCGAACACCGCAGGACATGCAGGGTTTGAAAATACGAACCATGGGCCTCGACACCCATAAAACCATCATCAGCTCCCTTGGCGGCCAGCCGGCGGCCATCGCCTGGAGCGAAGTTTACACCGCCCTGCAGACCGTTGTGGCCGACGGTCAAATGAATCCGATTCCAATCATTGCCTTTGCCAAATTCAACGAGGTTCAAAAGTACCTGACCTTGAGCGGGCACCTTTTTGCACCCTATGTATGGGTGATGAACGATAAATTCTGGAATGGGCTCAGCCAGCAAGAGAAAGGAGTCGTGGCGTATGCCGCCCGTTCGGCCATTGTTGCAGGCCGCGGCATGGGCCGCATTATCGAGTCATCGGACCGCGGTCTTCCGGCTCTGGCAAAGGAAATGAAGGTCAACGCCCTGTCGGCGGAACAGAAGAAACAATTCCGCGACGCGGCGCTTCCGGCTGTGAAAAAGCTGATTCAGGGTAAATATGGTGCGGAAGGTACCGATATGCTCAACAGTTTTCTGGACGCCATCGATAAGGCGGCACAATAATCCCGTTGTCGGGTGATTCCCAGGGACGCTCTCCAGTCTTATTTGGGAGTGCGTCCCGTATTTTTGATATCCCAAAAAGTATTTGATTGTATCGGCGTTCAATGATGGCGCAACTTCGACCCGTTGAAAACAGCCTTCTCATCGTACATCAAGGAGCGCTCGGCGATTTCATCGTCACCTTTCCGATCCTGCGGGCGTTGCAACCATTCTTTTCCCGCATCGACGGGATCTGCCGGGCATCCTTCGGCCGGCTGGCCAATCACCTGAATATTCTCGACCGGTACTACCCCCTGGATGCAGCGTGTTTTGCCACCCTCTATGCCGACCGGATCGATCCGGATGTGGTCGCGCTTGTATCAGCCTATCATAAGGTTTTACTTTTTTCTTTTTCAGAAACCCTCGCTCGCGCCATGCACAGCATCAACGGCCCGGCGGTTTATCGCATTGCGCCCTGGCCGGATGCTTCTCAATCCGTGCACGTAACCGAATTTCTGGCAAATGAGCTGCGGGACGCAGGCCTGCTCGAATCGAATGCGCAAGAGCACTTTTACGATTCGGTGTTCGATTGCCCGGCGGCGCATGGAAGGGCATCCGGCGGGGTTTATCCCACCGTCCCTGTCCGTAATGCGCACCGGCGACGGGAAAAGAAAGGCGGACGGCAGTCCGGCCGCAGAACAGAAACAATCCAAAAGGAAAGGCAGCCCAGCGCGAAGAACATCGCCTTGCAAAATGGCGCAATTATCATCATCTGCCCCGGTGCCGGCAGCATCAAAAAACGCTGGTTACAGTCGGGCTTTATTAAAATCGCAGAAACCCTTCGAGCGCGGGATTGGTCACCGGAATTTCTACTGGGTCCGGCTGAAGAAGACATGGCACGGGAATTGTCCGCGCGCAGCCAAAATTTGTTCAAGATCACGACACCCCAGGACCTGACAGCTCTGGCTGCGTATCTGCAAACCGGACACGGCTACATCGGCAACGACTCGGCGGTCAGTCATCTGGCAGCCTTCCTGCAGGTTCCGACCGTGGCAATCTTCGGACCGTCGGATCCTTGCCGGTGGCGTCCGATTGGACCAAAAGTGGCGATCGTCGGATCGTCCATCGATTGCAGCCCCTGTTTTAAAACCGGCGATGGCGACTGCGATCATATGGCGTGCATGGGCGAAATTACAGCCGACCGGGTTCTGCAGGCTTTCGAAAGTTTATTTCAACGGTAAAAGAAAGACCCACAGCATGACATTTGAAAAGTTTGAAGTGACTAAAGTGAACTAAAGTGACTAAAATTATTAAATTCTGTCGATTTCATACAAGCAATGTAATGAAGAGATACCTTTATCCGTTGCGCCTTGAGTTATGTACCGATAAATAAATAGACCGCGTTGTAAGCGCAGTCCTTAATCCCGCTGCGGCGGGATTCACTTTAAACTTTCAACTTTAGTCACTTTTAAGTTTAGCTTCAGTATATAAGCTAAATTTCGCCAGGATATTTTAATGTCCACCAGCCCGTGTTATAGTTATCCCCCCGGCAGCCCCGCTTACAGCCGCCCGTCTTCCTGCCACCCGCGCAGCCGGTAGTAATCTTTGAGCAGGGTGAAAAAATCGTCTTTTTTCAATTCCACACCGCTGTCTTCCAGGCGGCTGCGGAAAAAGCGGGCCGGCAGCCAGTCGTCTTCCGGACGCATGCCTTCCCTTAAATTGAATTTGCGCGCCAGAGTCAGGATTTCTGCGGCAATTTTTTCCAATGCCGGCTGATCGGTCTTTATCCCGGTGGTCATCAGAAACAGCTTGCCCAGTTCGTCCCAGAGGTAAAAATCGCGGTAAAACCGGCATAGAATTAAGGCGTCGAACAGCGTGAGGCGATCTTCGAAATCGACAAACATCTCCGCTTTGCCCTCGATCTGTTCGGGCTCGATCATGCCGCTTAATTCGGATTTGTAAAAGGTGGCTCGCAGGTGGCAGGCACCCCGGTCCGAGGTGGCAAAGGCCAGGCCCATTCCTTTGAGCACCCGCGGATCATAACCGGCCGGCTCGAGGCCTTTTACATGAATGGCCTCTTCTTCCATATCCCAATTTTTGGCAGCCGGACGTATGCCTTCCGCCAACACCTCCCCGATGTCCCGGCGGTAGGCAATATCTTCCAAAAGCACGGCAACGGCATCGGCGTCACCGTAGTCGAGCGGTCTGTCAATACGCCCGCTGCGGGCGGCTTCAATGGCAAAGGCACACAGGTTGCCGGCCGATATGGTATCCATGCCGAGGCGATCGCAGATATCATTCAAATGGGCTATCTCCTCGATCTGATCGATCATGCAAAGGCCGCCGAAGGCGTAAATGGTTTCATATTCAGGACCCTCCACCGCCAGCCCGGCGTGCTTTCCCTCCAGGACCTTGGTCATGCGACCGCAGGCCATGAAACACTTGGCACACGCTTTGGGTGTCACCTGGCAGCGCTGATGCAGGGCATCCGAACTGATATTCTTCCAGTCCTGATAAACACCACTGCGCCAGTAACGCGTCGGAAATGCGCCGGCCTCATTCACCAGCTTGACCATCATCGTGGTTCCCATGGATCGGTAAGCATTGGCAGCCGGACTGTCTTTGTTAACCTTCATGAACGACTTGGAATAGGTCTTTACGGTGCCTTCGTCAAATAGACTGCGCCGCCGGTCCCCGTGAAACAGGATCGCCTTGACCTTTTTAGCGCCCATCACCGTGCCGACACCGGTGCGGCCGGCCGAGCGCCAGAAATCGTTTTCGATGACCGCAAAGCGCACGAGGTTCTCCCCGGCGGGACCGATCACCACTGTTCCGGATCTCTTATGCCCGCGGGTGGCGTCGGCAAAACGCTCATTTACCTGTTTCTCGGTGACGAGCGAGTCCTGACCCCACAGATCATCGGCAGCATGAAATTCGGCACCGTCCGGATGCACGACGAGAACGGTGGGCTGAGAGGATCGACCGTGAAGAATTACGGCGTCAAATCCGGTGGCATCTATAGCCTCAGGTACCCGGCCGCCGGAGTAGGATTCGGAGTAAAGGCCGGTTTGGGGCGATTTGGTAAAAACGCCATAGCGGCTCGATCCCCAGATCAGACTGCCGGTGATCGGTCCGGTGGCAAAAATGAGGCGGTTTTCAGGCTCCAGGGGATCGACACCGGGCGGGTTGTGGTGATAGAGCAGGTAGGATGCGAGTCCCTTGCCGCCAAGATAAGCGGCGTAAATCTCGTCCGCAAGGTTTTGTACGCTAAACGTCTTTTCGGTTAAATCAACGATCAGAATTCTTCCGTAAAATCCATTCATGGTTTCCTCTCCCTCATCGGTTTTTTTAAAGCATGCAAGCGAATCCGTACCACGGGTTTACTTCCGGTCTGCCGGGATGCCGCCGCTGGTTGCCGGAAAATGAGCCTCTCACCTCCAGGGGCTGTCATTAATAACACAGCCCGCAGTGTATTTTGAAGTTTTTTTTGAATCCGCTGGATTTCAACTGGAAAAATCGACAACAAGGCTTGCAACCCGGACGAATCTCGAATATTGAATATTATGTGCCGCTGAATTTGCATCGCTGATCAAACCCAAACGGGCTTTAATATCTACGGTCTCGTATAAAACCTGAAATACCTTTAAAGCGTTATTGCGGCAAAGGCCGGAATTTCGTGATTTCAGTATATTCTGGATACCGAATCAGGCTCGGTATGACGAATTCGAAGTATTTACGACACCTTCATTAATTCTTTGGATCCGGCGCAATGAATTCGCAACCAGCGGATAAAATGACCAGTCGCGAGCGCTTCCAGGCGACTATGGGATACGGAACGGTCGATCGGGTGCCTTATTTTGAGGAAGGTATCCGCAAAGATGTGCTGCGAAAGTGGCGCCGGCAGGGTTTAGCGCGGGATGTCGATCTGAGCCGGTTGTTTGCTGCCGACCGACGCATCGAAATCGAACTGGACGTCGAGCCGCACCCCGCATTTCGAAAATGGCCCAGCTCCAAAGCTGATCTTGCCGCCCTGCGCAAACGCCTTGATCCCAACCGCCGATCACGCTTGCCGCGCAACTGGAAACGATTGGTTAAAAAATCAGAAAGCGATGGTGTGGTCACAATGCTGCGGGTGCATCGGGGGCTGTTTCTTTCCATGGGCGTCCGGGAGTGGCAACGCTTTTCGCAGGTTATGCATTTGCTGGCCGAAAATCCGGATTTTGTGCGCGCAGCCATGGCGATTCAGGGGGAATTTGCAGCTGCACTGGCGCAGCGGGCACTCGAGGATATGAAGGTGGACGCCGCGATATTCAGCGAACCGATCGGCGGCAACCACCTGCCCCTTGTCTCACCGCAAATGTATGAACACATTGTCCTGAAAAGCTATGAACCTGTATTGGGAGTCTTGAGGCGCTATGGGGTCGAAACGATTATTTTCAGGACCTATGCTAATGCCAGGATTCTGATACCAAGCATCCTGAAATGGGGCTTCAATTGCCTGTGGGCCTGCGAGGTCAACATCGATGCCATGGACTACCGAGCATTGCGCCGGGAGTTCGGCCGCGATCTGCGGTTGATCGGCGGTATCGATCTGGATGCCTTGCGCGGCGGCAGGCAGGCGATTTACCGGGAGCTGATGCAAAAAGTGCCGCCGCTGGTGGCCGACGGCGGCTATGTGCCACTGGCTGACGGACGGGTGCGTGCAGATGTGACCTATGAAAATTATGTCACCTACCGGCAGCTGCTGCAGGAGTTAACCCGAAGTTAAGACCACCGCGAGTCCGAACCCTGTCAGGATGATTCCCGAAGTCCTGGAATGCCACCATATCAGCGGCAACGCGTCTTTTATCTTGAAGGTCGTGGTGCATTCGATTTCGCATCTGGAGGAGCTTGTCTCAAAATTCAGCCCTTACGGTCAGACGAAGACGTCTATTGTGTTGTCCAGTCCGGTGGAAAAGCAACAGATCGAATATAAAAAATTCCAAGCACCAAATGACAAATAACAAGCAATATCCAAATTCCAAGCTTTAATGATCAAAACAGGAATTGACTCGGCACGAGGAGTTTTCTTCGATCTGCCCTACATTCGGCCTGAGCTCATGTCGAAGGCAGGAAAAATGAAGCTTGTCAGAGACAGCTAATTCAATGTGATTCACTGTGTTCTGAGATTTGTTTCGGATTTGAGTATTGCGATTTGGGGTTTATTTGAAATTTGGAATTTGATATTTGGGATTTACACGATTTATTTACAGGATGGTGATATGGGAAAATTGGTTCTGTTTGATATCGACGGCACATTGATAGACTCCGGTGATGCCAGTGTGATTGCTTTGACCCGTGTTTTTCGCAGTCTTTATGACATCCCAGATGCATTTATCAGCGTCACAATGGACGGTAAAACCGATAAACAGATCATCAAGGAAGGACTGGCTGCGAACAGCCTGCCGATTGATGACGTAGACATCCCGTCCATTATCGCGAAATATATGATCATACTGAAGAAAGAAATCAACAATGACCGCAAACACATTAAGCCCGGTGTCAGGGAGCTTTTAAACCGTTTAGGGCAGATGGAAGATTTTCATTTGGGTCTACTGACCGGCAACATCGAGTCGGGGGCTCGTTTAAAGCTCGAGGTGTTCGACCTGAACCGGTATTTTCCTTTGGGGGCCTTTGGCAGTGATCATGAAGACCGCAACCAGCTGCTGCCGATTGCGATTGACAAATTCCGTATAAGGACCGGGCAAGAGTTTCGATTCGAAGATTGCATCGTGGTCGGAGATACGCCCAAGGATGTGGAATGCAGCCAACCGTATGGTGCGATATCCGTGGGCGTTGCAACAGGCATCTACAGCTCTGAACAACTGGCCGCAGCCGGTGCGAATTACGTATTGCCAGACCTCAGCCGGGCGATGGATGAAGTGGCTGAATTTGAGCCGGAATAAAATCGTGTAACGATATTATCTCCCAAAAAGTGAACCCCTGTGTGGAGCATGATCCACACAGGGGTTCAACACGGGCATCGCGATTCAAATCAATATCAGCTCAAAGCAGTTTCAACCCAACTCAGATCAATCGCTTCAATCCAACTTCAATTCAGCTCCAGGCCCGCATCAGATACCACGCAACCGATTGTATCGCCCGGTCTTCAGAAAAAATTTAGGGCTTATTAACCCAACATCCGACACTTGTCAATAAAAAAATGCATCCCTCAAAATATTATAACGCCGCATATTAGACGACACCATTCATCTTCCATGGGCTACAACATGCCGGGCAGCTTAATGCTCGTGTGCCGGATGATCCCCATGATCGGGTGCAGTCGGTCCGCCGAGCAAGTCCAACGCGTTTAACAGGTGCCGGTTGACCGTTTCAACAGTCTGCACAGCGTGTTTCAGCTGTGCCACAACTTCCGCCCCGCCGAACTGCTCAGCGCGTTGAGCCCACTTTTGATACTCCTTGGCATGTTCGTCATTATGATTTGCCCAGTGCGACAATAAAAACCTCAGCTTTTCCTGATCACTCATCTGCTGCATTGTTCCTCCCTGAAAAGTAGCGAAATATTACTTGATATTAAAGGATTGGTCCAAGGAAATGATTTTACGGAAAGGATAGCAAGAATCCCAATCACACGAGGGGGGTCAGTCCTCTTTCGATTTTCCATTACTGAGGCTTACGATGGACTCGTCAAACTTGACGCCAAATCCACCGCTGCGTGAAACTCGCACTATTTTACCCTTTAATTTTATGTGTTCATCGGAGTGTGGCAGTTCAAAAGCCAGTGTGATATCTTGCCCGATAGCCAAAGATTCGCTGGTTTGAATCAAGACCCCATCAGCGCTGATATCATGAATGAAACCTCGAAATACACGATCTTTAGTAGCAAAATCAACATCTTTAAAGTACTTTTCTCTGGGTGCCTTTCTTTTGCCTTTTTCTTGGGTTTCTTCCAATTGCTTGAGAAGGTTCTGGCGCTCAATGATGGGCATTTCGAGAATCATCTCAAAGAGGCGAGCTGTGATAACAGGAGTATTGGGATCCTTTACAAGTTTTTCAGGGTCGATCATCACGCTGGTCCTTTGCATAATGCGATAGGTCTAACGATTTAGTAAAGACTAACAAAATATGGCCTGGATGTCAATTAAATGCTGCTTTTACCCCGCCCAGGCAAAGTCTTCGGCGTCAAATCCGACCGGGGAAATTAGACGACCTGCATCAGTGGCGGGACGGATCGTTCAATCGCCATCCTTCATGAAATCCTTTACCAGCGAGTCAATATCGTCAAGCTCGATAACCGATTGTTTTTCAAAGGCTAGTTCCTGATTGGCTTCGCGCAGCTTGTTCAAGAGGCTGAAAATGATGAGCATGAGAATTTTATTGCCGGCCTGGGGATTATCCCTGATGAATGTCATCAAGTCCTTGCGATGGACTCTCAAAAGAACGGAATCCTGGCAACTGGTTACATCTGCTGTTCTTTTCTCTGTCATGAAAATCGCGGATTCACCAAAGACTTCCCCCGGTTCAATGGTGCAGATGAAAATTTCCTGATCATTGGGTTCACGCACAGAAACTTGCATGCTGCCTCTTACCACTCCGTACAAGTAGGGGCTGACATCACCCAGGTTAATAATTTTTTCCCCTTTTTTATAATCAACGATTTCGGCCGAGCCAAGAAACTGTTCCAGCTCCTCGCCACTCAGGTAGCGCAGCATATTTATCTCTCGGATCGTTTCAATATACTGCATTGTTTCGACAGGTACAGTCATGATATTCCTCCCGGATTGTGTTAACCGCCTAAAATTATATAAGAATCTGTTCAGAGTGTCAAGCAATCGAAAAAATTAAGTATGAAATAAGAGAAGAAGAAGCAGGTATTTTTCGGCTTTTGGCTGTGGTGAGAAAATTTTTAGAATCAGCTTTGAATTCGCGGCGCCCGCGTGGTAAGGCGCAAGGAGGACGAATAGCTAAGGTTATTTAACCGACGATCAACACCGCTAGGCGGGATGCATCAGCATATTAGGTGTTCAGAGGAGATGCATCAGCGTAATAGATGTTCAGAGGAGTTACATCAGGGCACTAAAATGTGAAAGCTGTTTTTGAGCGAGCCCCTGAGTGTAGTCTGTGGTTAAAATACGAGGATCGAGCTTTTCAGCCAAGGCGAATAATCGCGGGAAAGTGGTCTATTCACTTGTTGCCCTTCTGGCAGCATAACAGCGCCGTTCAACGTAATTTGAAGTTTGCCGATCCCACACCGCCTCGTTTTCATGCACGATTTTCGACCCGCCTTCCCAGGCACCACAGGCGGCAACGACTGTTTCGCCCAAGGCAAACTTGCGGCCGCAAGCAGGACAGCCTTCTGCGTTGTAACGATTGATGTTTCCAGATCTACAATAAACTTTTGTCTGTTTCTGTTTTGATTCTCCATTTTTTCCCTCTCACACAGCGATGATGCCATGATTTATTGGGGGGGTAAATTCACCACCTGGATAAAGCCCGTCGGAGTTTGCCAACAACCTAAGAGTGATTGACTGGTGTGTCAAGCCGTTATAAACTGAACCTGCACGCGATACAATCGGAGGTTGCATTCAATATCGTTTATACCTGCACTCAAAAATTCGAACCTATAATCCGGAGCGTGTTGCACATTATCGGCAACAGGCACGGACAATAACGAAATTTCCATCGGAGCCTAAAGTTGAGATTTCCCAAATATTCCAGGTATGCTGTTCTCTGGTTTCTGATCTTTTTGATCCAGGGCTGCACCGGCATGTATTTCCGAAGAGCCGACGGGCCGCCGCCGAAACCGCTTGCTGTTTCCGAGTGGCCGACAACAGAGTATTGGACCGGTATCATATTCAACGGAGCCAAGATCGGTTTTTCCCATTTTAAAATGTCTCCGGCAACGGCCGAGACCGACCGGTATGATATTTATTCCGAAGCTTATTTGCGTACCCGACTTTTGTGGCTGGACAAAACCATCAATTTAAAGTCCTATGACCAGGTAGATGCCGATCTATCACTGATCCGATTTCACTATGAATATGATCTGGACGGCAGCAAACTTGCCCTCACTGGCGTTCGGCAAGAAGATAAGCTCGAGGTTACCATTCATTCACGCAGCCAGGTCACTCGCCAAACGATTCCTCTGCAAAACAGCGTATACCCATCCAGTGTCACCGGTCTCTATCCCCTGCTGCACGGACTGCAGGTCGGGCGTCGTTATCGCTACGATGTATTCGACGGCCAAACCCGGCAAATCAGCCCGCTTGTCCAGGAAATCCAGGCATTCGAGGAAAGCGACCTTTTCAGCGGCGCGGCCTTTAAAATAGACACCCGGTTTCAGGGCCACAAGGTGACAACCTGGGTGGATGCAAAGGGGTTGCCTTTGCTGGAAATGTCTCTGGGAGGGATCATAATCGCCGTCCTCGAAGACCAGAATTCGGCCCGGCGTTACCTGGCCCAGGCCGCTTTGAACAAAGACGAAACGCTGCTGAGTTTCAGTCTGATAAAAAGCGATGTGGCGATCAGCGCACCGGAACAACTCCAATCGATGGCAGTGCGCATCTCCGGTATTCAGGAAAACTTTATCTTGCCCGACGATATGAGGCAAAATTGTGACCGCCGGGGCGAAGATGTTGCTTGCATCATCCGGACCCAACCGTCCGCTTCTGAAACCGAGCCGGTGCTGGAACCCGTCACGCGGCAGCGCTACCTGCTGCCGACCTATGCGATTTCCGCCCGGCATCCCCGAGTCAGTGAGCTGGCAAAGCAGATCGCCGCAGCAACCGAAAACGATTATCGGCGGGTTCGATCAATCGTTGACTGGATCCAGGAAAATATCGAACAACAACCGGTTGATGTTTTTACCGCACTGGATGTGCTGGATGGCGGCAAAGCAGAGTGCCAGGGGCACGCACTGCTGTTTGCCGCTTTTGCCCGCACGCTGAACATTCCAACCCGCGTGGTCAATGGAATTGTCTATTCTCCCCGGTTTCAGGGATTCCTCTATCACACCTGGAATGAGAGCCATGTGAACGGTCGGTGGCTTGCGATTGATGCGACCTTGGGGCAGATACCGGTCGATGCGACACACATAAAACTTGTGGAAGGCCACCATCTGTCCGATCTGGCTCCACTGACGAAAATGATCGGGCGCATCGGTGTGACCATCGAATCGATCAAGTAGTCGGGGCAATTGCTAATTATGGATCCATGTGATAAAAAAGCACCATTGCCATGGCCGATAAAGGATATTCTGATTCATCGGAACCGATATCATGCCGCTGACAACACCTTCGGATCTGACATTTGAACGCCAAACTGTATCGGCCAGATTCATCAATCCCGCCGGCCAGTCCGTGCAGCGCCGCATTGAGATCCGCACCAACCCAATAACCGGCCGAACCTGCCGCATCGCCTTCAGCCGCATCGATGAAAAAGAATCCGGAACCGACGCATTGCCCGCGCCGCCTCCGGATGCAAACAACATATCGGGATGCCCTTTTTGTCAGCCGCAAGTCACCACGAAAACACCTCAGCTGCATCCCGACCTGATGTCACAGGGGCGGATGCCGCAAGGAGAATCCCTTTTATTTCCCAATCTGTTTCCCTATGGCAGCTATTCGGCGGTCAGCCTTTTCGACAGCGATCACTTTGTCGAGATCGGCACCGCCTCTCTGTCAGCATACACCAACAGCTTTTTAAACTGCCGCAGCTACCTGCAGAAGGTCATGAGGCACGACCCGCAAGCCGTTTATTTAGCCATAACCCAGAACCATCTGCCCTCCGCCGGCGGATCATTGCTGCATCCCCACTTGCAGGTCAATGCCGATCGGGTTCCCGCAAATCATCAGCGAACGTTAATTCAGCGTGCAAATCAATTTTACTTGCAAAACGGCAGCTACCTTTTCTCCGCCTACCTTGCGCGTGAAAAAACAGCGGGTCTGCGCTATATCGGGGCCACCGGCGCCTGGGAATGGATAGCGGCCTTTGCGCCGGAAGGTTTCTTTGAAATCTGGGGCATACTTCCCCAGATTACCACCCTGCAGCAAGCGGCGGCGTCAGACTGGAAGGATCTTGCCCGGGGTGTCCTCAATACACAGCGATTCTACCGCAGTATCTACCGCAACGGGTACAATCTGGGCCTGCTGGTCTTTGAAACCGCAGCCAGCCGCCTCGAACTGCGCTGCGTCATCGTTGTTAGATCAAACCATGCCCCTTGGGTACGCAATGACCATACCGGCTTTGAGGTCATGCTAGGGGACATGACCACCTTTGTTGCCCCGGAACAAACGGCTGAAGAAGCCAGGCCTTTTTTCCGCAAATAGAAAATCCTTTCCATATTTTAGCGACCATCCGGATTTTAATTGAATGGCAGCTTGCACTCACACGATGCGGAAAAAAGGAAATCCCAATCACCTCATCCAAATCAAAAACAAGATTTAAATTACACCTTAAAGAAAGCCAGACGTTTTATGCTTGAAATATAAAATAAGTATCGATTCTTGCAACGATTTTTATTGACAGATGGTACCACGATGTGGGAAAAATAACGTCTTATAATCTGCAATCGGGCATTTGTAAGCGGCGCGCAATGACCGATTAATTAAATCTCTAAACAGTGCATCGGATCCTGCGGTGCGCAAGCAATTTAAATCTGCGAAGGATTACACATGGACAAAATCGAATTCAAGCATTATCGTAAGAAACTAAACAAAACCCAAAAACAGATGGCGCAGTTGCTCGGCGTGTCCATCAAAGCTGTTCACAGCTATGAACAGGGATGGCGTACAATACCTCCGTCGGTCGAAAGGCAGATTTTTTTCCTGATTTCCAGGCTAAAGGCGGACAGACGCGGTAAGAAAAACTGTTGGAATATCCGCAATTGCCCCGACGATGTCAAGAAAAACTGCCCGGCCTGGGAGTTTATAACCGGGGATCTGTGCTGGTTTATAAACGGCACGGTTTGCAATGGCACCATTCAGAAATCCTGGAATGACAAAATGACTCTGTGCCGGTCATGCAAGATTTTCAAAGACCTTTCAACAATCTAAAAGCCGGTTGGCAGTGGCATGGACCATTGCGAAGATCCGAGTACCGGGTCAGCCACCACAGCTTTAATTTCCGCGCGGTGTCTGCTACGGCCCGTTGCAAAAGGAATCTATATTCAAGCAGATAAATATTAAACCGATACAAAGTAGCGCAAACCGCGAAGGTAAATTGACAGAGAGCCGGTACCTGCATTTTCAGTCCGAGGCAACATCTGTACTCCACCGCAACCAAATCATACCATTTATAATTCCGATTCAGACAGTTAAGCAAATATGAGCGAATATATAGAGCATGACAAAGCCGGTGTTTCCGTGGGTATCGTTGAAAAAAAGTCGTTCACCTTCGCCGATCCCCCCGATGAGATGGTCCTTGAAAGCGGCTCCCGGCTCGGTCCCGTAACAATTGCTTACGAAACCTACGGCAGCCTCAATTCGCAAAAAAATAACGCCATCCTGGTTTTACATGCCCTTTCCGGTGACTCACACGTAGCCGGCTACTACAGCGAGGATGATCCCAAACCGGGCTGGTGGGATATCATGGTCGGCCCGGGAAAAGGTATCAATACCGATAAATTTTTCGTTGTTTGTTCCAATATTCTGGCCGGCTGCATGGGGACCACCGGGCCGTGCACCATCAATCCCAAAACCGTCAAAGCCTATGGCAACGATTTTCCGGTCGTTACGATCGGGGACATGGTCAGAGCCCAGAAGGCGCTGATGAATCATCTGGGGATTGAAAAAATCTTGGCGGTCATCGGTGGTTCTATTGGCGGCATGCAGGTTCTGGAATGGGCCGTCCGATATCCGGACATCGTTCAGTCCGCCATTCCGCTGGCATCCACCACCAAACATTCGGCCCTGGCCATTGCTTTTAACGAAGTGGCTCGCCAGGCTATCATGACGGATCCCAACTGGAACAATGGAAATTACTATGAAGGAGAAAAACCGGATATGGGGTTGGCGATCGCTCGCATGATCGGCCACATCACTTACCTGTCCGATGATGCTATGCGTCATAAGTTCGGTCGCCGTCTGCAGGACAAAAGTGATTTTTCCTTTAATTTCAGCGCCGACTTTCAGGTCGAAAGTTATCTGCGTTACCAGGGAACCAAGTTCGTGGAACGATTCGATGCCAACTCATTTTTGTATATAACCAAGGCCGCGGATTACTATGACCTGGAAAGGCAGCACGGAAACGGTTCGGTGGTTGAAGCCTTTTCCAAGGCCAGGGCCAAGTTTCTGGTGATTTCTTTTACTTCCGACTGGCTGTATCCGACCTATCAATCCAAGGCGATGGTCCAGGCCATGAAAAAGAACGGCCTGGACGTCAGTTTTTGTGAAATAGAAGCACAGTGGGGACATGACGCTTTCCTGCTGCCGAATGAACGTTTGTCAGCATTAATCAAGGGCTTTCTGAATCGTGTCTACTCTCAATTTTGATAACAGTAAAATTCGATTTGACCTGCAGATCATTGCATCCTGGATCGAACCCAATACGCGGGTGCTGGACCTAGGATGTGGTGAAGGCGCTTTGTTGGAGTTTTTGAAAAGAAAAAAAAACGTGGACGGCACGGGCATCGAACACAATGAAGCCAAAGTGGCCCAGTGCATAGAACAAGGTTGCACCGTATTGCAGGGAGACATCAATCAAGAAGTTCTGGACTACGCGGACGGCACATTCGATTACGTCATCCTGAGCCAAACGCTCCAGCAGGTATTTGAACCTGATACGCTCATCCGGTCGATTCTGAGAATCGGTAAAAAATGCGTCGTCAGCTTTCCGAATTTCAGTCACTGGCTGGTCCGTCTTCAGCTTCTGCTCAGCGGTTACGCACCGGTTACCCGCCAGCTACCCTATCAGTGGTACGATACCCCCAATATTCGGGTCATTACCTTGAAAGATTTTAGAAAATTCAGCAGAGCCGTCGGCTTTAGAATATTGAAAGAAGCGGCCATCATCATCCACAACGGCCAGGGCAAGACCGTACACATGATGCCGAATCTGCGCGCCAACCACGGCATTTTTCTGATCGGCAAGTAACGAATTCCGGATGCTGATTATTCGGATTTGTCCTTTAAATACTGCACCAGTGCGCCGCCCACCATGGCCAGACATTCCATGTCCAGGTAGTTTCGGGCTCGTTTTTCGAACAGCACCGAACACTGGGCGGGAAATTCTTCATCGGCGTCATTGAACACCAGCAGCAGCGGTACTCTTGGCAGCGGATCGAAACAGGCCGCAAAATCATACGAGACATCTAGGGCCGGGCTGCGCCTGCCGAGTTTTTCCGCTGCGCTCAGCAAATCCGGGAGCCGGTTGGTGAAATGGGCAGCAATGGCTTGCTGCACATTGACACTAAAATATTGGATCAGCGGTGCCGCATCTTTAAAGTCCTTATAGGTAATCCATTCATCGGCAACAGGATGGTAATGCGGGCAAAGAAGTAAATATTTGCAAAGAATCACGCTGAGGGCATACCCGGCTTTTCGCCCGTCGGGACCAACGATGCGCCTGCCCGAAATCCGGTGAGGATTACCAAAAAACGGAATGATCACTTCACCGTCGCAAATTTCCACCCCCAACCGCTCCGGCAGCAGCGCCAAATCAATCTGTGCTACTTGGTCCAGATATTTTTGGTAGTTCTCGTCGAAGATCGTATTTTTCCCCGGCATATTACTTCCCCAACCCGGATAATCCGGAAAGAATAGCCACCAAGGCACCAAAGCACAAAAAATATGTTTTTAAATTAAACTTCGTATCTTGTATGGCGAGAATATTTTATTAGATAAATTCTTCGCAAACATGATGTGATTTCAACAAACAGATACCAAGTGCCTAATTAAAAGCTTCGCCGGTTCTGATGCCAAATTTCTTGAGAATGATGGCCAGCGGACAAAAACCGGTAAATGCGGACTGTAGAAGATTGGCGCCGACAAATGCGGTAAACCAGAGCCAGTTTGGATGGTGTATAACTGAGAGTAAAACGCTGATGAGAATAAAGCTTCCGGCAAAAGCCAATACCAGTCGATCGATAGTCATGACAACCTCCTTTGACTGCCTGCAGCGGCAGATCCTATAAGTATCGCCCAAACGTTGCAAGTTTTGGATAAGACAATCAATATTGTTATCACCTGCTTGATTTTGGCGATAAAGAGACAGGTTTTTTAAAGAGGTTACAATCAGCCGATTGTTCATGTCACATAATCTAGGGATTTACAATCAGTAAATCCACAGGCACCGCAGTTGAGGCCAAGGACAGTCGCACTTTTAATACCGATCAAAACCACGGCATCGGACCGGGCCAAACCTTTGGCGTCACGATCAAAGTCTATTTTCTTCGTTCTAATTGAAATTCGGGTACCGGCAAACGGATAATCAGTACCAGTTCATTGACAATTGTAATTTGAGGCTTACGTTTACGGCGTCAATAATCCCGATGAAAACCGCAGACTGCCCGCTATAGCACTGGTGGTAATCCTGCGTATTGACCTGTCGATATTTGCAGTGTGCCGCGTTGGATCATTGAATCGTTGAAATTGAAGCGTCCCGGTGGACGTGATGGAGAAAATTATATGGCCTTTGAAACCAAAGAGCAGGTACTGGAAAAGATACTCTCACAGGAAAAACCGAAATGCCCTCACTGCAGTGAAGAAATGAATATCTGGGAGGTGCCGCCGATCACTTTCAGTGATGGACTGGGGTGGGGCACACCCTACCTGTTCATATGTTTTAATGATGACTGCCCGCTGTACAATCAGGGCTGGGAGAACATGAAGGACAACTACGCCCAGACCGCATCCTACCGCTGCATGAACTATCCGGGTACCGAACAGTTCGAACTGATTCCGGTATTCAGCCCCATGGGCGCCAAAGGTCAGATTATTGACGATGCGGCTGTTGCGGCCGAAGAAGCCCTGAAAGAGTCGATCAAAAAAGGATTCTCTATTCTGGCTGATTGTTTCGTCAATCAAGACGGTCCAACGGTTCTGAAAATGGTTTTAGATCCAACCGAACCGATGCGGGTCAGGGTCAAAGCCGCTGAAATGATCGGCGATATCGGTGAAACCGATGCCATCGAACCGTTGAGAAACCTGAAGGTCGGCAATCAGGTTCTGGAGAAAAAACTCGAAGACTCGGTCAAAAAAATTCACGACCGATTTTACACACGGGAATGCCCATTCTGTGCCGAGATCATTAAAAAGCGGGCTAAAATCTGTAAACACTGTGACCGAGAAGTTGCGGGTCAGTAAACAAAAACCCCCTCATTTTACGGATGACAGGATCTTATCTGTAGCATGTAATTAGGGGGTATTTTTGCGGGCTTTAGGGTCTATGCAATCCTCTTGGATTGTGCATTCGGTTTTGAATCAACTGATGTCTCTGCAAGTTCAACATTTCTCTGTAAGCCGGTGCATTTTGACATGCAAAGCCCACTTGATGCCTGAGCCCCTTCAACTGCTTGAAATATGCTGGATTTGACTGCCTGACCTTCTTCAGTCTGGGCGAATGCGGCGGCTCAGTGACCAGCAAATAAGTATTCAAATTATGCTTTCTTAAATACTCGATCTCCCGCATGGTCCGTACGACCTGATCATATCTACGGGGCGCATGCCTTTTCAGCCGCAGCAGCTGCCGCTCGCGCTTCTCTTTCAACCGGTACATATCCGGGGCCTGTTTTCGTTCCAGCTGCCTTTTATGGTATTCCTGGTTGACCCGTTTCCGCTGTTGATCCGGCAGTTGTGCAAATTCTCTCTCCCTTTGGCTGCGTTTCCTGCGGTGGCTCACCGCGCAGTAAATTTCACCGCTGGTGGCATCGATCATACGGGCGTTGATCTCTTCAACGTCTTCCAAGCGGGCAATGGTGCCAAATACGACGGCATCGACATTGAGTATGCGCCCCACCTCCAGTTCTTCTTCGGTGTTGCCGGACAGGCTGAATTTCTGTTCCTCGTAAATAACGTCCAGTTGATTTCTTTCGACGATCTTCAACCCGTTGACCCGGGAGAGCCGGGTGATGATCTGCTCGGTAAGCAGCTTGCCCTCTTCGGTTTCATCGCCGTCTATCTCTTTAAAATCGGCTACGGTCAGTCTTTTGTTTGGAAGCTTGTGTACATGCCGCATTATCGCATCCGTCAGTACTGTGGCACTGTCAGTCCCGTCGGCAGCAGGCCCATTTTCCGTCTGTGGCGCTTCTGACCGGTTAAGGTCCGGTTGGGGCGGCGGCTGTTTGACCGGAGTGGAAGCGCATCCGACAAATATAAGAACGATGAGTAATACAGAAAGGTTCGTGAAGGTTTTCATCATTGAATTTCCCCCGAAGGTGAAATGTGATTCAAGATTCCGTGATTATCCCGATACATTTTATTACATCATTTATCGGCACGTCAGGGAATAGACTTGAGAAGATTCAGGGGAGTTTGCGGGCTACATTGATGTATTCGCAGTTATAGGTGCGAAATATGAGTTTTTCACGATCGATCCGCTCCGGCGGATACGGCTGTAAATCTTTGGCTTTTAGTTTTTCGAGAGCATCGGCTTTGCTGGGAAGGGCATCGAGTCCCTCCCCGATTTGCTTGCCGGAGACGGTATCGATTACAACTGCCGTTTTTCCGTCGGATACCACGGATAGCGGGATCTGATAATTATCGAGAATGCGGGCGGCTGCCAGGATTTCCCGCTCGCAGGAGCCCAGTGAGCCGGCTGCGCATTTGATCACCATATAGCGTGTCCGACCGCCGTCGATACTGACCACAAGGTCCAATTGCGAGCGGTAAGCGTCACCGGCAACCTCAAAAGCAATTTCAACGTCGACCTGGATGTCTTCTCTGGCAAAGCCTTTTTCCATTACCAGAAATCGTTCCACCGCCTGACGGTTGGCCTCGGCGCCAATCTCCGGTATTTTCCGGCCGGTCGCAAAATCGACGATCATTTTGTAGGGTTTCGGAATATCGGACACGCTAAATACTCCTTGTGAAAATTTACAGGTTGCATTGAGGCTGCACAGGAAATTTAAAAGATGAACGTCGAACATCGAACATCGAACGCTCAACGTCGAATGAAAACGGAATATCCGTACCGATCATTCAATATTTATTTTTGTTTCTTTTCATCCATTTACCGAATAATCAAGTAGCCTATTTCAAATGGTAGAAGTCTGTTGCTTTATCTTTTCCTATTCAACATTCGATGTTGGACGTTCGATGTTCGATGTTCATATTTTTTTAGTAAATTTCTCCCAACGCCACGGTGTATAAAATATTTTGACGCATTTAGGACAATGTCCCCTTATCCGTTTATCCTTAAAACGACATCTTGGCTGAGTCATCTGCCATCATGTTTTGCATGCTCTTGGTCTTAACCCGTTTTGCGTCCACCCAGAGCCCCTCTAGATCGTAAAATGCACGTACCGGCTCATAGAACACATGAATGATCACGTGACCATAATCCAACAAGGTCCAATGTCCTTCCTTGGTGCCTTCGATACTCAAGGGTTTTATCCGCTGCGTTTTCAAATCCCTTTGTATATGATCTGCGATCGCCACGACCTGGCGATTCGATCTTCCGCTGCAAACAATGAATGCGTCGGCGACCGAAGTGAGCTCGCGGACATCCAGAACAATCAGCCCATGCGCCCTCTTGCCGAGTGCGGCTTTTACATAAAGATCCAGGTCGGAGAGGAAATCATCCGTCATAGATACAGTCCTTTGCTTTTAATCAGCGCTTCTACTTTATCCGGAACCAGGAAGCGCACGGAGCAGCCATTGCGGATCGTTTCCCGGATCTTTGAAGATGAAATGTCCAACATGGTGACGCTGTAAGTGAAAACCGGCTGCAGCCGGTGATGCGAAAAGCATGCCTTCGATGCGGAATAGCAGTAATCGGCCGAAATTCTGGTCCTGAGAAACTCTTCTAAGGATCGCCAGTGTTCGGTTTCGCTGCAGGATTCGTTATCCGGCCGAGCAATGACAATGAATGGTACCGTCTGCAAAAGCTCCCGGTAAGATTTCCAGGTATCGATTTCGAGGAAGGCATCGATGCCGAGGATGAGAAATAGCTGCGTATCTTCAGCCAAGCTGTTTTTAAGGTATTCGACGGTATCGATCGTGTACGACGGTCCCGAACGTTTCAGCTCGACATCGCAGGCAGACAGTCCTGAATGACCGGAAACCGCCCGGCGGATCATTTCGAGGCGTTTAGCGCCGCTGGCCATATCATCGGTCGTCTTGTGCGGCGGTACCGCAACCGGGATGAGATAACATTCATCCAGTGGGAAGCCTTCTTTTACTTCCAGTACCGCCCGCAGATGCCCGTGGTGAATCGGGTTAAACGTGCCGCCGAACAGTCCGATACGCATAATAACTCTGTCAACCGGATTTTTTAGCTTAGTAATTAGTATAAATTAACGCATGCCACGGCAACAGGATGACAAATGTTTCGATGGCGATTATAGCAGCTGATCACTGGTGATCGCCAGGTTGTCTCTGTGAATGACTTCATCAAACGGTTTATATCCCAGATGGTTTTTGATCTGGCCCGATTTGAGGCCTTTAATCTTTCGTATATCGGATGCGCTGTAATTTACAAGTCCTATTCCGAGCACCTCATTGGTAATGTCTTTAAATTCGACGGCCGCACCGACGCTGAAATCACCGACCACTGCCGTTATGCCGCCCGGCAGAAGGCTTTTTCCCCGCTTCAGGATTGCACTGGCCGCACCGGCATCAATGATGACCGCGCCCTTTGGTTTCAGATTAAAGGCAATCCAGCATTTGCGGCTGGCGAGTTTTTGTTTGCGGGGTATAAAAAAGGTTCCGTGATCCTTGCCGGAAAAAAGTCGTTTCAGAATATTGGGCTGCATGCCGTTGGCGATCACCATCGGTACTCCGGCAGCGCTGAGTTTTCTGGCGGCCTTTATCTTGCTGATCATGCCGCCGGTACCCAGGGCCCCCGGCATGTCACCGGCAAATTTTTCAATCCGTTTTTCAAACTTTGATACGACCGGAATCAACTCGGCATCGGCGCAAGTCCGGGGATCTTTGGTATAAAGCCCGTCGATATCGGTCAGGTTGATGAGGATATCGGCATCCATGAGCAGGGTGATCATCGCCGCCAGGGTATCGTTGTCGCCGAACTGAATCTCTTCGACCATGACCGTATCGTTTTCATTGATAATCGGCACCACTTGCCAGGACAACAGTGTATTGAGTGTATTGCGTGCATTCAGATACCGCTGGCGGTGGGCCAGATCTTCGCTGGTCAACAAAATCTGGGCCACTTTCTTCTGATAGCGGGCAAAGGCTCTTTCGTACGCCAGAATCAGCCCGGCCTGTCCCACCGCCGCTACCGCCTGGCGCTTGGGAATTTCGTCGGGTCTTTTGGGTAGACCCAATTTTCGTATCCCGGATGCCATTGCCCCGGAGGATACCAGAATCACCTCCATATCCGCCTGAATCAGGTGGCAAATCTGGCGGCTGATGGAACGGATAGCACCTACATTCAGGTCATTGTCCGCCGTGAGCACGTTGCTGCCGACTTTAACCACGATGCGTCTGGCGCATTCGAAGCAGTGTTTTCTATGGTGATTCATGAAATTCGTCCAAAACCTGCACAATTCGAGATTTCAGTTTAGTCAGACCGGTTCCGGTTTTGGCTGAAATTTTCAACACTTCGGTGTCGACCACAGCGTCTGCAAACACGTTTGCTTTCTCGTTCGTTTCCGCCAGATCCATTTTGTTCAAAACGACGATCTGAGGCTTGCCCGCCAGATCGCTGCTGTATTGCGACAACTCAGCATTAACCGTCCGATAGGCATCCAGCGGGTTTTGGCTGTCGGTCGTCGACGCATCGATGAGATGAACCAGTATTCGGGTGCGTTCGATGTGACGTAGAAACCGGATACCCAGGCCGACCCCCTTGTGGGCTCCGGCGATCAAACCCGGGATGTCTGCCACCACAAAAGGTTCACCCCAACCCGTTTGAACGACACCGAGGCTGGGTGTAAGCGTTGTGAAAGGATAAGCGCCTGTTTTGGGCCGCGCGGAGGAGATCGCACCGATCAGCGTGGATTTGCCGGCATTGGGAAGCCCGATAATACCAACGTCGGCCAGAAGTTTCAGCTCAAGCCTGAGCGTTGCTACCTGGCCTTGTTCTCCGGGTTGTGAAAAGCGCGGGGCGCGATGGGTGGATGTTTTAAAACGCGCATTGCCCTGACCGCCTCTACCGCCTTGCGCTGCGATAAATGTATCTCCGGGCAGGACAAGATCGCTCAGTGTTTGGTCTGTTTGTGTATCGATGATCAGGGTCCCGGCCGGAAGTTCGATGATCAGATCTTGGCCGTTTTTGCCTGTCTTTTGTTTCCACTGACCGGGCTTGCCGTTCTGAGCCTTGAAATGTTTTTTGAAATGAAAGTCAACCAGGGTGCGTTTGCGGGATGTTGCCCTGAAAACGACATCACCGCCTTTGCCACCGTCACCGCCGTCCGGGCCACCGCGTGGCACATATTTTTCGCGTCGGAAACTTACACAACCGCTGCCGCCGTCGCCGGACTGAACGGTAATGATCGTCTCATCGACAAACTTCACGCTGCATAAACGCTCACTTTTTTTCGTGAACGACCCATTCGTTCAAAGGCAACGATACCGTCAACCTTGGCAAATAGCGTATAGTCCTTGCCGACGCCTACGTTTTCGCCGGGATGAATCCTGGTTCCGAGCTGACGTACCAGAATGTTGCCGGCTTTTACCCGCTGTCCGTCGTAACGTTTTACACCGCGCCGTTGCCCGGCGCTGTCGCGTCCATTTTTTGAACTGCCGCCTGCTTTTTTATGTGCCATTTTTTATCTCCAAGATCATTCTATTCAATGCGATCGCATGCCAGCGCTCTCAACCAATCCGGTGCTGTTCAATCGTAAATTCCAACCACAGCTGCCAGAACCCAGATTCAAACTTCCCGCGCATACCGATTAAACAGGGGGAAAACGCTAGGCCTTGATGGAATCTATTTTCACTGCGGTAAACTGCTGGCGGTGTCCCTGTTTGCGGCGGTAGCGTTTGCGACGTTTGTACTTGAATACAATAATCTTTTTGGCTTTGCCCTGTTCGACGATATGACCGGTGACAGCAACATTTTCCAGAACCGGCTGACCGATGCTGACAGTCTCGCCGTCAGAATACATGAGCACCTTATCAAATGCGACGGCGCTTCCGACATCTCCTGGAATTTTCTCGACCCTCAGGACTTCACCCTCCTGGACTTTGTACTGCTTGCCGCCTGCAGCAACTACAGCATACATGTGTCTGGCCTCCTTAAAATCTATATCATTTGTGCCATCCGGCAAAAAGATTTAATATGTATTTTTAATTATGCGTTGTCAAGAAAAATATATACCAGGAATATGATTTAAATTTAAGTGGACATACCGGCTAACATTTATATATTAATTAGTGCCCATCCGGAAATTATACCGGGCACGAATCAGTTTCCAATTCGGAAATGAGCAATTTATTCGATGAGCAAGGCCGCATAAGGGTTTACGACGAGGCGTACTAATGTACGTCGAGGAAGTAAACCCGTCCCGCTGCAGAGCGGGACTCATCGGAATCCCGCCCAGGAGGGACCGGATGGAAACTAATTATGATCATCAAATTAATGACAATATAATGCTTACCTATTAACGCTGCAAACTTTCAGGATTTAGGATTGATAATGGTGAAAATCGTATCTATTGCCCTCAGCAGGAAAAAAGGGACCCGGAAACAATGTGTGGACCGGGCCGAGCTTGTTCAAGAACATGGAATTAAAGGCGATGCACATGCCGGTGCCTGGCATCGCCAGGTCAGCTTTCTGGCTTCCGAAAGTATCCAGCAGGCACGTGAGCAGGGGCTTGAAGTGACCTTCGGCGATTTTGCGGAAAATATTGCGACCACCGGCATCGAATGGGTAGCGGTACCGATCGGCACCCGGTTCCGGCTCGGCAAATCAGCCCTGATAGAAATTACCCAGATCGGCAAGGAATGCCATAATAAATGCGCCATCTATTACAAAGCCGGCGATTGTATCATGCCCAGGGAAGGGGTTTTTGCCCGCGTCCTGAAAGGCGGTGTGATTCAATGCGGCGATATTATTGCCCGGTCTGAGGAATGAACAACGTGTCGCCTATAAGTACACAGCCGAGTAAACCGGTAACCTACTGGAACAAAAATTCCAGGAAAAAGATGACCCGCGATCTCATACTGGAAGAGCCGCTTTCGATTCGGGTGCAGGGAAAACCTTATTCGGTCGTGTTGCGAACGCCGGGCGACGAGTTGCCGCATGTGGCCGGTTTTAGTCTGGCCGAAGGAATTATCGATTCGCCCGACGATTACACCTCGATTGCCTTCTGTGATGGTGACGATACCAATGTGGTCACGATCACCTTAAAACCGGCAAGAATCAGAAAAGTTTCTCAACATCTTGACCGTCGCGGATTCATCAGCCAGACAAGCTGCGGCCTGTGCGGTAAAGAGCTGGTAAAAGAGCTGTATCAATTCATTGAACCACTGACAGACAATGTAATCCTGGATATTGATAAAGCTTACCGCTGTCTCGAAAAGCTGACCGATCTGCAGCCGCTGCGGCGCAGCACCCGGGCAACCCACGCCGCCGTTCTTTTCAATTCATACTTTCAGATTTTATCCATTGCCGAAGATGTCGGCCGCCACAACGCCCTGGACAAGGCAATCGGCAAAGTTATGCTGGAGGGTCGGCTGGATAAAACATCTTTATTAATCCTGTCCTCGCGTGTCAGCTACGAGCTGGTACAAAAGGCGGCCCGGGCACGCATCCCGGTGATCGTGGCCGCGTCGCGACCAACCGCGCTGGCGCTGGATCTGGCCCAAAAACTCAACATCACCATCGCCACCCAATCGAAAGGCGATGGATTGTACATCTTCTGCGGCGAACAAAGATTGAAGGTCTAGCTTGCGGTTCGGTCTGAAAACGTCCTTCCTTAAATGCAGTTATAGCAGTTTTCAGAAGTTTGTTCCGTTTATAGCGTTTGCGTCAAGCCATCAACGTTGTGATGGTCCGGAAAATGTCGTAAAACCACCGTTATCGGAACGTTATTATAACAAACGCTATAAACTCATGTCGAAGGCACGCCGAGGGCAGTCGCGTCGCTAAAAGCCGTCCTTTACACTTCTTCTTTACTTTTTCAGGGGCCGACCGGCCCGGAAGACGAACATCCTCAGGTGGGTCCGCAATTTTGAGCTTGATTCGGGGATTCATGCAAGGCAACCGGCTCATGCGACGCTCCGTTCCGCCGCGTCGCAAATGTTTTCATCCCGGTTTTGATAATTTTAAACAGCGGCTTGAGTGATAAGGCGATGAGTATCAGCGTGGCGGCTAACTCGAGCCAGGCCGGAATGTGCTCTGCGGCCTGTCCGATGGTCGCCAGGGCGGAAACCCCCAGCAGCGTATACACCTGGTCTAGAATGAGTCCGAATATAACCGCGGTAACGGCAATCGAGGCCAGATAAATACCCGTGGCCCGCCTGCCGAGAACACCGGCCAGAACTGTCAGTGAAGCCACATTGGTAGCCGGTCCAACCAACAGAAATACCAGGGCGGCGCCGGGGCTGACGCCCTTGAGGATCAAGGCGGCGGCAATCGGGGTGGAAGCAGTGGCACAGATATACAACGGGATTCCGACAACCAGCATCAACAGCATGGCCGACAGCCCGGTCCCGAAATAGTTGCTGAAAACATCATCCGGTATGAATGCTGTGATGACCCCGGCAATCAGAACGCCGATAAAAAACCAGCCCGCCAGATCATTCCAAAAATCGGTAAAGGCATAGCGAATTCCGGCGACCAGCTTTTCTGACCAGGAATGATGGCGGCGGTGTTCTTCAGGCGTGCAATTATTACCGTCACAGCAGCCGTCTATCGGGCAGGTCAGATCCGGTATTACCCTGGCCCTATCACCTTCGGCATCAAACAGGTTTTCAGCGATCCCGGCCGCAGCCGCTGTAATAAAAGCCACAACCGGCCGCGCCACGGTTAGAATCGGATCGAGCAGGGCATAGGTGATGGTGATGGAGTCGACACCGGATTCGGGCGTGGATATCAGAAAGGATGTCACCGCCCCCTTGTTGGCTCCCTGTTTTTGCAGCGACACGGCTGCCGGCAGTACACCGCACGATCACAAGGGAATCGGAATTCCCAGAAAAGCGGCTTTTAAAACCGGTTTGAACCGCCCTTGCCCCAGGTGCCGGGCCACGGAATTCGGACTGAGAAATACCCGCAGAAAACCGCTGATCAGCAGGCCGAATAGAATGTAGATTGACGATTCCAGCAACAGGTGCCAGGCGGCGGAAAGGCTTTGGACTATAATATTCAAAACGATCATTCGCATATAATATAACAGAATCTTCGGTTGTAAAAGCACAAAAGGGGGCGCATCGATTAGATGTCCCCCGATTCATACCTGTCCTGATCCATTATTTTGAACATGCGAGTCAGGTCTGCCGGCCGGCACTGAGAAACGTTTTGGCAATATTGGCCGTATACACATTGATCTGTTTCATAAGGTCCATCAATTCCATGTGAATTTCATGGGTTGCCACCGATTCTTTACGTTCCTGATGAAGCCGTTCCAAGTGCTTTAGCCGATACTTTGATTCCAGGTCTAGATATTGACTCTCTTTGGCCATAATTTTTCGGGCCACTTCCAGGTTGCGCTCGGCAAACGCTTCCTTCAGTCGACTGATCTGTTTGCTCACTTTCACGTGATAAAAAACCAACTCTTCCTGGCCCTCTTCGGAAAAATCCGAATTTAGCTCCTGTTTTTTGTCGATCAACGGCAGCATGTTACGGTGGATTATATCGCCGATGCTCTCCATATCATTTGCGATCGATACCATTCCATACACTTCGCTGGCCTGTTCATCCGAGATTTCCTGCCGAGCGACCTGGATAAGATAGTCGACAACTTTTTCATCCAGAAAATCGATTTTTTCTTCCCGCATATCGATCCCTTCCAGAAGGGTCAGCTCGGGAAATATTTCATCCCGCGTCGGAATCTCCCCCACCGGAAGTTCGGCTTCATCTTTGCGCATAATTTCGCGGTTTATCAAACGGGCATCAGACATGAATGGAATGATGATGGCCCGCAGCATGCGCCCCAGAATTTTGGCCATGCGTGAGATCTCTGTGCGTGCCAGATCAATGGCAAATTCCGGGGTCGAGATCATGCTTTCATCCAGATGCCAGGTGACCGGTATAACCCCTTTCAGTTTTTCCTCACGGGGAAAAATCTTCAGCAGGAGCCCGGCAAAAATAGTCGAAAATGGCAGGAAGATCAGTGCCAGACTCACATTGAAGATGGTATGGGCATTGGCGATCTGACGGGCAGTATCCGAGCCGAATCTTGCGGCAATCGCATTGATGACATCTGCAAAAGCCGGAATCCAGAAAATGAACAGCACGACACCGCCGATTTTAAACAGCACATGGGCCAGGGCCACCCGTTTGGCCTCACGCGATGTGCCGATACTGGCGAGACCGGCCGTGATGCAGGTGCCGATATTGGCACCGAATACGAGTGGAATTCCGGCTTGCAGAGAAATCAACCCCTGCTGTGCCAGAACGATGATGATCCCGGTAAATGCGCTGCTGCTTTGAATTAAAGCGGTAAAGACCGTGCCGATCAGCAGGCCTAGTAAGGGATTTTCCAATCCTTTCATCAGATCAATAAATTCAGGGTAGGTCCGCAGCGGCTTCATGGCATCACTCATCAGCTTCATACCGTAAAACAAAATGCCGAATCCCAGGAGGACTTCACCGATATTTTTAACGTTATCGGTTTTACCGAACATCCGCATGCCGAAGCCGACTGCGATCATCAGAAGGGCATAATCGGTCAATTTAAAGGCGATCAACTGGGCAGTGATGGTGGTGCCGATATCTGCCCCCAGGATCACCCCCAGTGCTTGGGCGAAGCTCATCAATTCCGCCTGCACGAAACTTACCAGCATTACGGTGGTGGCGCTGCTGGACTGGATCACCATGGTGACGAATGCGCCCACAATGAGCCCGATGATGCGGTTGTTGGTCAGGGCAGACAGAATCGAGCGCATTTTATTGCCGGCCGATTTTTTCATACCCTCGCTCATCTTTTCCATTCCGTACAGGAATAAGGCCAATCCGCCGAAAAGACCGATGGCTAAAAATCCCCAGGAAATGGTCTGACGGCCGTTGGCACCGAATTCGGCGGCAATGAGCGAATCGGCTGATAAAGCGAAAAATATGATAATGAACGAAACCTTTTTCATGATGATTCGTTTATCAATTGCAAGTTGTCATTTTTCAATAATCACTTTCATACCTGATGGTCTTTTAAGGGTGGGGAAGTGTTCTCCAGAAAGATCTGTCAGTATCTCGGTAGACACCCCGGCTGCTTTTGTCCGCTCCAATCTGCTCTGGTATCGTTAGCCCCTACATACCGATAACCATTTTGGCGGCTTTGAGATAGTTCACATTCGCAAATTCAGAAATCTCAAGGGATTCGATCGCCTTTTTCATCCCAACATAGTCTTCGCTTTCGCAGCAGGTTGTTTCAAGCATGGCACCATTGAAACAGATTTGACCATACTCACAGATAATACCGTCGATGGAAAACCCAAAACGTTTCTTTTGGACATCCACTGCGGCAAGATCAGGATGTTCATTGACAATGGCAATGAATTCATCCAGGTCATAGGTTTCTTTTTCCAGGGGAACTTCAACCATCATGTTTTTAAGGATCACAGCAACGTCATCTTTTTTTACGGGAAATTGAAACTTGCCACTCGGCTGGAAGATTTCGTAACCATCCTCTGTCTCACCCACCTTTGTTTTAATATCAAGAAGTCCGTCCCTGACTTTTACATTGGCATCATTGGTGTGTTTTGAAAGAAAATATGTTTCACCACTGGTACGAATCTTAAAGAGCTTTGCCTGGGCTTTCCACATGGCAGGCTTTACAATGTCGAGAATTCTCTGGCCAAAAACCCTGAATTCAGCTCGCGGTACAATCTTTGAAGCATCCTCTACTGAAACAGCTACATTTTTCGCATAAACATCGTTCATGATTACTCTCCTTTATTTTATCTAAAATATTTGATTACCAAAAAACCTGAGAAGATTATTTTCTTTCACGCCACTGTTTGATCAGCGGGTAGGCAAATGACAGAAACGCCAACACCAATACGATGAAAGCCAGTTTGTCTCTGAAAAATGCCCCATACCCGTCCATGATAACCGCGCGCCGGAAGTTCTCTTCCACCATGTTGCCCAGCACGATACCCAGAACCACCGGCGCCACGGGATACCCGTAACGCTTGAATATCCAGCCCACAATACCGAACCCGATACAGGCCGCCACATCGAACATGGAACTGCTCACGGCAAAACTGCCGATGACGGCGATCGCCAGAATCAGCGGGTAGAGAATGGCATCGGGCACGGAGACTACTTTGATGAACATCCGGTTGCCATACAGTCCGAGAAACAGCATGATTATGTTGGCCACGATCAGGGCCGCAAAAATCCCGTAAACGATTTCCGGGTTGTCCCGAAACAGCAGCGGACCCGGGACCAGGTCGTGAAGCATGAAAGCGCCGAGCAGAACCGCATCGGTGGCGCTTCCCGGGATGCCCAGAGCCAGCAGTGGCACCAGCGCCCCGCCGACGGAACTGCTGTTGGCCCCCTCGGCGGCGGCGACGCCTTCCAAAGAACCCTGGCCGAACATATCCGGTTCTTTACTGGCCCGTTTGGAGACATCATAACTGATGAAAGCCGCTATGGTGGCACCCGCCCCGGGGAAGATGCCGATAATGGTTCCGATGATCGACGACCGCAGGATGGTCATCTTGATTTTCATAAACTCTTTGTAAGAGGGGAGCTTGTTGTCGATTTTGTCCAGCGCCCTGTCCAGTCCCGTCCAGCTCTCCACCTTGGCGAAAACCACGCTAACGGCAAACAGGCCGATCAAAGCCGGGATGAGGGTAAAGCCGTCATAGAGTGCATCGCTGCCGAAAGTAAAGCGGGAAACGCCGGAGATCGGATCGATTCCGATAGTTTTGATGAGCAAACCGAAAAGAATCGCCACCAGGGCTTTGAGCACGTTGCCCCTTCCCATGGAGGCAACGGTGGCAAGTCCGAAGAGCGCCAGGGCGAAATAGTCGGCCGGGCTGAATTTGAGGGCAATCCGCGCCAAAGGCACGGCGAACAGAATAAGAATGACAACCCCCACGGCACCGCCGATGGTGGAGGCAATCAGGGCGGTGCCCAGTCCCTTGCCGGCCTTGCCCTGCTGGGTAAGGGGATAACCGTCCATGGCCGTCACCGCCGCCGAGGGTGTCCCGGGGGTATTGATGAGCACGGCGGTAATCGAACCGCCATAGTTTGACGCGATGTAAATAGACGTAAGCAGGATCAAGGCCAGCCCTGGTGTCATTGTGTAACTAAACGGCACCAGCAGTGCCACGGCCGTAGAGGGCGAAAGACCTGGCATCGCCCCCGCCAGAATGCCTACGATGACGCCGGTTACAATAACCACTATCGGTTTCCATCCCACAAGGACAGAGAAGCCCAGAAAAATACTGTCGACAAATTCCATCATTCCTCCAACAGGCGTTGGTTATTTTTTTCACTTTTTGCGAATTCATCAGAAGTAATATTCGAAATAGCCGAGGGGAAGCTGAATATACAGCAGTCGGTAGAACACTACGTAGGAAAAAACGACCCAGCAGACTGCCACCACGTAAATGATCAGTTTCTTTTTGAATGCCAGTAGGTGCATCAGAAGCACGAGAAACAGGAAAGAACTCAAAAAGTAGCCGATGGTCTGGATAGCAAAATAATAACCGATAAGAATAACCGCTACCAGAAGCAAAAAGCCCAGTCGGCCTGATTCCGGATCGGGTTTGGCCTCGCCGCGCAGCACCTGCCACAGAATTGCCGTGCACAGAACAATCGTCCAGAAAATCCACAACAGCGGAACAGCGGCAGGCCCCGCCTCTTCCGTCGGAAAACTGAAAGTTATCGCTAAAAAAACCATCGAAAATGCGATCAGGCTGCTGGGGACGAGAATCTCACCGAAATATCCCTTTTTACTAGAGCGCCGGGCGGCAACTCCGATCCCCACCAGTATGGCCAGCAGTACGATGATTAATATCGCAAGCCCCGGGCCGTCGCTAAAATATTCAAGAAAAGACATACTAGACTCCTCATGCAGGGTTATACTGCCGGTAGACCGCACCGTTGCCGAAACAAATTACAGTGCTCGTAAAACAATCGAATATATTGGCAGGACGGTGCTGTCCCGGGGCGGATTTGTTCGCCCCGGGCTTCAGCCGCAGGCGCCGTCGGCTTGAGGCATCCATTTTATTTACTTGATGGCACCCAGCTTTTTCAATGTTGCGGTAAACTCTTGCTGGTCCGCTTTGACGATCGAAAGGAATTTATCCTCCTTGTATAGGACCGGGGTGGCGCCGCCCTTTAGGATGTACTCGCGCCATTTGGGATCTTTGTTCACTTTTTCGAACAAATCCATAAAGAAGTCATAGGCCTCCTTGGGAACGCCTTTTTTGATCATGAACCCGCGCCACATGATCTCGTTATCTAGGCCTTTTACGCCCAGCTCTTTAAAAGTAGGCACGTCGGCGAACTGACCGCCCAGCCGTTCGGGATTGGAGATGACGGCCACTTTGAGATCCGGCCGGCCGATGACATCCTGGGGATTGCCCACGTAGGCGACACCGTGTCCACCCATCAGAGCGGCCATGGCTTTGCTGCCGCCTTTGTAAGGAACCCACTTGGCCTTAATGCCGACCGTTTTCCAGGTCTTCATGGCCATGATGTGATCGTTGCCGCCGGCGGCCGGACCGACCCAGATCTGTTTTCCGTTTTTGGCCTTGGCATCGGCCACTACCTGCTGCCAGGTGTTGATGGGCGATGCTTTCAGCGTGATGATGGCCTCGGGGTCCGACACCATCATGGCCAGCCAGGACAAATCGTTAACATCGACGGTCCCACCCGTTGAAACGATCTTGCCGATATTGGAACGGGTCACAAACGCAAGCTGGTAGCCGTCAGCCCTGCTCTTTAATATATGCTTGATGGCCACAACCCCACCCGCCCCGGGCTTGTTGATCACTACAAAGCTGGCATCGACATATTTTTCAGCGATGGCTGTGAATTTTCTGGTGAACACGTCACCGGCGCCGCCGGGTTTGGTATAGACGACAACTTTGATGGGTTTAACCGGAAACTTGGCCAGGGCCGCGGTCGACCCGGCTGCTACGAAAAACATTGCGATGAATATCAGAATTGCGGTTTTCTTCATGATTGCCCCTCCTTGAATATTGTAAACGGAATCTGTTTTTATCACCTTACCATTTCTGATACGGATTCTGAATAAGGTTTGAATTGAAATACTTGGGATCACCGGTTACTTCTTCGCCGATCCAACCGGGTCTTTCAAATTGCTGGTCTTCGCTCTCCAGCTCCACTTCGGCCACGATCAATCCCAGGTTTTCGCCGAAAAACTCGTCCACTTCCCATGTCAGTCCGCCAAACGCGATTTTGTATCGATTCTTCTCGATCAATGGTTTTTCGCATAGCTCGTCCAGCATGGCCGTGGCTTCGGCATCCGGGATTTCATATTCATACTCGACCCGGCTAGCACCCGTGGTTATCCCTTTGATGGTCAAAAATCCCTTGTCGTCAATGGTGCGCACCCGCACGACCCGTTCTTTGGTGCTGTTCAGATACCCCTGACGATATTTGGTACCCTTGGCCAAAGACCGCCAGGAATCATCCTTCATCAAAAATTTTCTTTCTATTTCGGTACCCATTGTCCATAGCTCCTTTGTCTCCTGGTTAAGGTTATAACTGCCCGTTGCAATAGCATTCGAAAGGATTCATCCGCTATTGCGGGAAAAGGCTCCCTGTCTTCCGACCTCTGAATTTAAATCTTGGTATTATCTCGCTAGGGTCTCTCCTTTCCCTGGTGCTTGTCTTAAACACTAGCTGCAAATTTTTCTTGCAACTATTACGCAAATCTTACTATAAGGTCAAATTATCATCACTTATTTGTATCATAAGAAAAATTTATGAATATTGACCAACTCAAGTCCTTTCATCAGGTGGTGGTCACCGGTAGCTTTACGCGTGCGGCGCGCGAACTTTTTCTGACCCAGCCGGCTGTGAGCCAGCAGATCCAACTGCTGGAACATGCCCTGGGCACCAGTCTTTTTGACAGATCCGGCAAAAAAATCCGACTGACCGAAGAGGGAAAAATACTGCTTTCGTACACCGAGCGGCTGTTTAACATTTACGATGAGATCGAAGTGGTTTTCGGCCAACTGCGCAGCCTTGAAAAGGGGAAGATTATCATCGGCTCAACGGCCGTGATGGGAACATATTTCCTGCCAAAACTTATCGGGCGCTACAGCAGGAGTTATCCTGGAATAGAAATAGATGTGCGTATGGGAAACTCGCACAAGGTCACCACCATGCTGCTTGCGGGGCAGGTGGATCTTGGATTTGCCGGCAGGGTCTCAACCGAACCGCGACTGGACAGCGTGATGATCCACCGTGAAAAACTGCTGATGGTCTCTTCCGCTGACAATCCCCTGACCGGTAGAAAATCGATATCTATGGATGATCTGAAAAATACCCCTTTTATCTGGCGCGAAAAAGGGACCCGGACACGGGCCCTGGTGAATCAATGGTTTGAGAACAGAGACAGACGCGATTATCCCGATAAGTGGATTGAACTGCATAGTGTGGAGGCTGCCAAGCGAACCGTTGTGGAGGGATATGGAGTCACGGTTGTGCCGGAAATATCCGTGATGCGGGAGCTGCACCTTGGCCTGCTCAAACGCATCCCTCTCGAAGGATTTGATCTTACTTTCGAGTATTATCTGTTTAGCAAAAAGGGCAAAATCCCCAGTAGAGCTGCGCAAGCTTTGTTAGATGTGCTGGCCGATTTCCGGCTGCTGTCGCATCCGGAAAACCTGCATAAGATGATCTCACGATAAAAAGGGCTCATCCGATCAGATGAGCCCTTTTTTACTTTTACAGCGGTATTGTTTATGCCTGCACCTCCTCTTTCACCGATACGGCGATCTTATACAGGGCGGTCAACACCAGGAAACCGAGGGCCCAGACGGCCAGGGAAATGACCAGCTCGGGTATGGTCGGAATATATTCGTTTACCTCATGCAGGGGGTTCGGCACAAAGCCGCCCGAAATCATGCCCAGGCCTTTGTCGATCCATGTTCCGGCGAACACAACCCCACAGGCAACGGCCAGCACGCCTTCGTTTTTACGGGTGATCGGGTTGACCAGCAGGATAATCCCGAGCACCATCAGGATCATGGCCGTCCACATCCATCCGACATAGGCACCGTGCCCGTGGAGCCCCATAAACAGGTATTTGAAATGGTCCATATGTTCCGGAATCTGGCTGTAAAAGACGGTGAATATTTCACACAGGAAAAAGAACAAGTTCAGACAGATGGCATACGCCACTGTTTTGGCCAGGGTCTGAATCTGCTCTCGTCCGGGGTCATAGTTCGTCACCCTGCGAATGATGAGGCACAGTAAAATGAGCAAGGCCGGACCCGATGCAAAGGCCGAAGATAAAAAGCGCGGTGCCATGATGGCCGTCAGCCAGAACCCTCTGCCCGGCAGGCCGGCGTACAAATAAGCCGTTACCGTATGAATGCTGATTGCCCACGGAATAGACAGATAGATAAGGGGCTTTAGCCACGGCTGGTAATGGACATTGTTGCGCTCGGCTTCCAGCACGTTCCAGCCGACAACGATATTCAAGAAGAGATATCCGTTGAGAACGACAAAATCCCAGAAGAGTACCGAGTTCAGGGTGGGATACAGGGGCACGTTGAACACCCGCATCGGTTGACCAAGATCGACGACAATAAACACAAGGCACATCACTACGGCGGCAATGGCCAAAAATTCGCCCAGAATAGTGATTCTGCCGTAGGCTTTGTAGTCGTGCAGGTAATACGGCAGAACCACCATCACGCCCCCGGCAGCCACACCGACCAGAAAGGTAAATTGTGCAATATAAAATCCCCAGGACACGTCCCGGCTCATACCGGTGATTTGCAAGCCGATGTCGAGCTGCTTTAGATATAACAGGAATCCGACACCGATGATGACGAGCAAAAACGACATCCATCCGTAGTATTTTTTACTTCCTCTTACTGCTAATTCAAGCATAGTCACCTCACACGATGTAGTAAACAGCCGGCTCCGTTCCCAGAGACTGTTTACGCCGAATGGTGTAATTGGTTCTTATCAACTCTCTGACTTCGGATTCCGGATCAAATAGATCTCCGAAAACCATTTTACCTTCGGACGCTTCCACACAGGCAGGCATTTGCCCCACCGCCAGACGCTCCGCACAGAAGTTACATTTTTCCACCACACCTTTCATGCGGGTCGGAAATTTTTTATTTGTCTCAACAATAAACGGGCGCGGATCCCGGAAATTGAAACTTCTGGCGCCGAACGGGCAGCCCGCCATACAAAACCGGCAACCGATGCAGCGATGGAAATCCATCAATACAATGCCATCGGCGGCTCTCTTAAAGGTCGCCTGGGTCGGACACACCCGGACACACGGCGGGTTTTCGCAATGATTGCAGAGAACCAGAATCGGCGTATGCGCCAGTTGTTCATCCATGAACCGGCCGCTTTTCATAGGGAAAGCATGCTTGTATTCCGTCTCCCAGATCCACTTGATCTCATGCCGTTGCTCCGTCAGGTTTGGCACATTGTGGATTGTATGACAGGCTTCGACAAGCGGCTCTATATCTTCGGATGATTCGAATTGGCGGGTATCGATGACCATGGCCCATTGCCCGGCTTTCAGGGCATTCGCGCCGCGTTTTGTGGTCGCTTCGCCTTCAGCGCCGGATTCCACCTGCTCCGCGGTAAAAGCATCCAGAACCGGCAGGGTGCTCAACGCCAGCGCTGAAATCCCGAATATTTTCAGAATTTCTCTTCGACTGCTTTCCATCACTCGCTCTCCTTCGGGTTATCGATGTGACAATCCCAGCAGTAAGGTCTCACCGACGCATAGTCGTGGCATCTGTCACAAAATTCGGTTTTATTTGAATGGCAATCCAGACATGTATTGGAAAGACTCATGTTGAATTCTTTTCCGCTGGGGTTGACATATATTCTCTCGGCGTTTCTGACCACTGTGTGTCGCCACAGGTCCAGCACCTTCATGTGCTCACGCGTCATATAATCTTTGGAACGCACACATTCTTTGGCCGCCTTGGCCCTGTCGGTTAACACGAGTTCCGGCGCCGGGGCGGCCTTGCCCCTGTTGAACCATATGGGAATGGTCGCAATGATTAGAAAAACAATTATTCCGATTATGACAAATTTTTTATCATTCATCAGATTCACCCTCCGTTTCATCCGCGGCTGCCTGCAGTTCCGCCAGTTCCTCGGAGCGCAGGTCCATGGTTCGTTCACCCTGTCCCGGCAGGTTCAAAGCATTGCCCACCATTTCATGCACTCCGGTAACATCGACCTCGGGAACCCAGTATGACATCAGATCCGGTAAAACCGCCCGGTCGATGGCGCAGATACAAGCCAGCATATTCACGTCATGTTTCTCCTGGACGTATTTTACGGCATGAGCCCGCGGCATGCCGCCGGCCATGCGCAGTTCCATATCCTCACCGGCATTCAAACCCGAGCCGCTGCCGCAGCAGAAAGTCTGTTCCCGAATGCAGCTGTCGGGCATGTCATAAAAATTATTGCACACATTTTGGATGACATAGCGGGGCTCTTCAAATATCCCCATTCCCCGGGAGGTATTGCAGGAATCATGAAAGGTTACTTTCAGGTGGTCGTTACGGCTGGTATCCAGGTCAAGTTTGCCGTGCTTTATCAGATCGGCCGTAAACTCGGTGATATGCACCATCTTGGTCGACTTGGCATTTTCGAATTTGGTGCCGGTGATCGGGTTCACCGGTAGTTCCAGGAAATCAGCCGGTCCGTTCATGGTATCCATGTACTGGTTGATCACCCGCCACATGTGGCCGCATTCACCGCCGAGGATCCATTTTACGCCCAAGCGTTTGGCTTCGGCATACATCTTGGCATTCAGCCGTTTCATGGTCTCATGCGAAGTGAAAAATCCGAAGTTACCGCCCTCGGAGGCGTAGGTGCTCCAGGTGATGTCAAAACCGTATGTTTCCTTAAGAAAATGAAACAGGATCATGTACCCCATGCAGGTATAGGTACCCGGATCGGCGAACACATCGCCGGAAGGCGTAATGAACAGGATGTCGGCCCCTTTCTTGTTGAACTGGGGTTCGACATGCACGCCGGTGATTTCCTCGATGTCGTCGACAAAAAAGTCGAGCATGTCTTTAAACGCGTGGGGCTGGATGCCCAGATGGTTGCCGGTCTTATAGCAGTTGGAAACCGGCGTGGCGATCCAGTCGATGTTCAAACCCAGCAGGTTCAGAAGCTCGCGGCCCATCATGGTGATCTCGGCCGTGTCGATGCCGTACGGGCAATACAGCGAACAGCGTCGGCATTCGCTGCACTGAAACATGTAGGACCACCACTCTTTGAGGACATCGTAACTCATTGGTCTGGCCCCGTTGAGTCTACCGAGAATTTTCCCAACCCGGGTGAAATCGTTGCGGTAAACCGATCGCAGCAACTCGGCTCGCAGCACCGGCATATTTTTGGGATCGCCGGTACCGATGTAATAATGGCATTTGTCGGCGCAGGCGCCGCAGCGAACGCAGATATCCATGAACACTTTAAAAGACCGGAATTTTTCCAGCCGTTCCTTAAAGCCTTCGTGGATGATCTGCTGCCAATTTTCCGGCAACTGCCAATCCTCATCAAAGCAGCTCCATGTTCGCGGATTCGGCATACCCAGGGTTTCCAGGCTCTTAGGATTGCCTGCATAGCAGGCGATGCCTTTGCGAATTTCTGCAGGCACGTCCATCCAGTCCGTAGTCGGCGGACGATGACTTAGATTCGCTAAGTGTTCTTCTGCTGTTGGAAGGTCAGACATATATTACTCCTTTTTCTCCGGTTCTTGCGCTGAATCGGTCGATTCTTCGGCCGGCTCCTCCGGGGGCTTTTCTACGGGCATTTTTTCCACCGGCAGACCGGCTTCTACCATTTTATCTCTGAAATCATCTTCATACTCATCGTAGGTGTGCACTTCGACCGGATAGTTCCACGGATTGATATGCCGTCGGGCCCGGCTGTCCGTCGTCATGTTTCGGGTAGGACTGAAGAAAATTCCACCCAGATGCATCAGCTTGCTGAACGGAAAATAGGCAAACAGGATACTGACGAAAAACAGATGGACGAAAAAAAGGCTGTCCATATTCTGGGGGATGATGGGGCGGAACGTCACCAGTCCCATGGCCAGTTCTTTGGCGGCAAAGACATCAATTTTAGTAAAATACCGCATCAATATCCCGGTCAATGCGATTCCAAAAATCAGAAACAGTGGAAAGTAGTCCGATGCCAGCGAAATATATTTTACTTTCGAAACGAAGATCCGCCGCAGAAACAGATAAGTGACGGCAGCGATCAAAACGAGGCCGGACAGATACACTCCCGGAACGCCGACTTGAATCACATCGTAAAGGACCTCCAGCCGGAAGAAACTGTCCAGATCTTCCACCAGACGGACCAGGAATGGAACCGGCTCGGTGAAAAAACGCAAATGCCGGAACAGCGTCGTGAAGAAGGCATAGTGAAATGCCAGTGCCCCGACCCACAGGAAAATTTCCAACTGATAGGAAAGTTTCCCTTCTTTGATCTGCATGCGGGTGTTTCTAAAAAGAGAACGAAATACCGCAATTTCCAGCAACATCCTTACAAATACAGCGCCTTTGCTGGTCGGGCAGTCGATAGTGGCCGGCTCTATCCAGGGCAGTGATTTCTGCTGGCCACCTGTGGTGGGAATACGAAACGGTACCGGCGAACGTGACCAATTCAGCAGCCGCAGGATAAACCCCACGACAAAGAAGATAAAGGCCACATAAGGTATCACAATCCCGAATAGATACTTTGATCCCGGCACTGTTTCAACTCCCGCATAGGCGATGAGAAACAGGACAATAACTGCTATGAGGGAAAACATGTACCTTTTATTCATTGAACAGCTCCTCAACTACAGCTCGCCCACCGATAAGGGCTTGACGGTGTGCAAAGCCTGTGTAATTAGAATTATTATATATATTAGAGACCCGACGTGCCTTCCGACGTCTCGGCAATCAAACCTGCCCGTTCAAATGCTTTATATATCTTGTTGCGCTCTTCATTGGTTTTCAGTTCGTATATTTTTTCCCTGCACTCCATGTAGAGGTCAAAGGCAAATAAACAGAGCGAATCAATTTTAGATTCGAATTGTAACAGCGCATTTGCCGTGCGGCTATCGCTGAGCTCTTTTTTGAGGTGGTCTCTAGTAACCTTTTTTAAGGCGAGAATGATCGCGGTCGCTTGAGAGGGAGAGAAATCTTGGACGGCCCGGATTCTGATGATTGGATCAAGGTAGGATTTAATGGTTTCGCGGTCCGGTTCGGTTAACAGCTGCTCGAAAATACCGGACAAACCATTGGATAGGTTTGCGCCCACGGGATTGGAGAAGGAATCCTTTTGGCTACGGATAAACTGCGCGGTGTCGGGGGCATAGGTTCTGGCCACCAGTTTGAACCAATCCTTGACGATGGCGTCCTTTTTTTTTGCTAATACTTTTTCAAGCCCCATGCTCAAGATAGTTCCCGCGCCACTGGCGCCCACAGGCGATTTACCATTTGTAATTATTTAAGATTGTTAATAATATTTAGAGATTCGTCAGCACAGAATATTCAAGCTTAAAGAGAAGCCTATAGTCGACTTCCCAAATCATGTCAAGAATAAATGATTCCGGCGTGGATAGTATATTCCGGCGGTTATGACGTTCTGGGGCAAAATCTTGACGATTCTTGTCATTTTTTACTTGGTTTTCCCAGAGTGATAAAGTATAATTGGCTGAAAATAATGGTATTTTCCCTTTCGATCGGGATGGCACGATTGTTGTAGTACAATCAATGGTTTGACGATCGCTATTTTTTCATTCGGTTCTGCTGTTAGAAAATGGGTTCGCGCCGCAATAATTATAACAATATCATCAGATCGAATTCCCATAATTCAGCTATCACCCGGAAATAGTGCCCGTGCGGCAGAATTTAAATCGGTCACCGAAATCTGAGAGGCTTTTCACGAACCCTTTAGTAATTCTATCTGTTGGAAACATGAATTCCAACAGTAACTATGTTCGCTGCGCATTGGATGATGCCGCAAAATTCGCGCTCGGCAAAAGCAATTGTACCCAATCTTTGACAATCCACTTTCTCCCAGGAGGCAAAAATGAAGCGTTTGGGAAGCAACACCATAATCCTGACCTTTGGAATTATTATTATCATTGCCGGCTGCGCATCGACGCCGACAGTTGAAAGAACAGAGGTGGATACAACCATTGACCTGAGCGGTCGCTGGAACGATTCGGATTCGCGTCTGGTCTCGGAAGAAATGATTCAGGATTGCTTGAACCGGCCATGGTTGGATAGACACAAAGACAAACACAACGGCAATATACCGACAGTCATCGTGGGTCGCGTCAAAAATCGCAGCCATGAACATATCAATGTCCAGACTTTCACCAAGGACCTTGAAAGGGCCCTGATCAATTCGGGCCAGGTTCAGTTTGTGGCCGCCAAAGGCGAAAGGATGGATATTCGCGAAGAGAGACGCGATATGGCCCAGCATGCCTCGGATGAAACCATGAAAGGCCCGGGCCAGGAAGTCGGTGCCGACTATATGTTGATCGGGGTTATCAACACTATCCGCGATGATATCGGCGGAAAAGCGGTCATGTATTATCAGGTAGATCTTGAACTGATTGATATGACGAATGATCTTAAGGTGTGGATCGGTGACAAAAAAATCAAGAAGTTGATTAAAAAACCGAAAGTGAAATGGTAGCCTAGCCGCAATGAATGCCACGCACAGATCACTGCAAATAAAAATTGCCGGCCTTTGCCTGTTGGCGCTGGTGTGTGGGCTGGACGCCTGCGCTCCCAAATTTGATCATTATACCCAATTGGATCAGTACATTTACCAGCAGGATTACGATTCGGCCCTGAAGCTGATGGATGAGAACAGGGACAGCTACAAAGAACGCAACGCCGCTCTTTATTATATGGAAGAAGGTCTTTTGGCCCACTTTGCCGGACGTTATGATGAAAGCAATCAGAGCCTGCTGAAAGCCGAGGAGATTCTGGATGAACTTTATACGCGTTCAATTTCCAAACAAGCCGCTTCGTTTGTGATCAACGACAACACGATCCCGTACCGGGGGGAGGATTTTGAAGATGCGATGGTAAACCTATTTCTGGCATTGAACTATGCCGGACTGGGTCTTATGGAAGACGCCCTCGTGGAAGCCAGACAGGTGGACAATGAATTGAACATCATTAATAGCCGCTATGAAGATGAGAGTAAAAATGTTTACAGCGAAGATGCTTTTATCCGATTTCTGATGGGCGTTCTTTACGAGGCTAACGATGAAATCAATGATGCGTTCATCTCCTACCGCAAGGCCGAAGAGATTTACCGGACCGATTACCTGCCCCACTATGGCGTAGGCTCCCCGCAATTTCTAATCGAAAACCTGCTGAGTTCGGGTGAGGCGCTGGGTTTTCATACCGAAATCGCTGAAATCCAGCAGGTATATCCTGACATAAGCTATCCGAACCCGCATGCCAAACGAAACCTGGCCGAAATTCTCGTTATCCATTATAATGGTTTGGGACCCGAAAAGGTGGAGGGCCGATGGGTGGTACCTATGCCGGACGGTTTTATCGTTAAAGTCGCATACCCAAAATTCGAGCCAAGAAACTATGAGATCACCCGCAGCATCGTCCACCTTCGACATCTGGACAGCGGCAAAACATACCGCTTTGCGACCGTACTGATGGAAGACATCGGCTCTATTGCGGTCACGAACCTTGACAACCGCATCAACCGAATAAAAGCCAAGGCCATCGCCCGGGCAACGACCAAGTATCTGGCAACCAAAACCGCTGCCGATAAGGCCGAAAAGCAGGCCGACAGCGGTCTGGCCGGGTTGCTGGTCCAGGTAGCCGGCAATGTAGCAGCGGTAATGACCGAACAGGCGGACGTTCGACACTGGCGGCTGCTGCCGGATGAAATCCGGGTCGGCAGGATGCTGGTACCGGCAGGATCTTTTGAAGGGGAAATCGATTTTATTAACGCCGGCGGCCAGGTGGTAATATCTAAAAAGATCAAACCATTCGCGACCGGCAGTGGTGAAAAAAAATTCATCACCCAGCGGACATTAAGGTAATGCCTGTCGGGATTAAAGGTTAAGAATCCGGGCTCAAATGACCCGGCAATGATTTCACCTCATAGGGGTGGCGTTTACCTTAGATACGTCGAATGGAATAATGGGTATAAAAACGGTAATTAACTTGATTTTAACCTCTAATTCAGAAAATTGATCTAAAAAATATCTCAATCTTATGAACCCAATATTCCAACATTTCAGTATTCCAGCACCCCAAGACATTTGTCCACGGCATAGCCAGTTGAATTTGACCCCCGATGACGGGAGATTTCTATATTTGATCAATTACTGTCAACCAATTGCACTGAAAAACGTTTAACCATAAAGGCAAACGGTAGGGCGAATTTGCAGAAAGGCTTGGAATAAAGTGTCTGAAGTGAGTCGAATATTCAAAAGGACCCGTCTGTTGCACGCAGCGGTTATCATGGCCCTGATCATGTTTATCGGCTGCGCATCTCAGCCCCGGCAACAAATACCGGAAGAAGATATTCGCGCCAGAGCGGATCGGGCGTTTGCCGACCTGGCCGCTGAAGAAGGCGGTACGCCGCGTCGCCATGATTCAAACACGGAAAAGCCCGGCAGCACAGGTTCGGCAACACCCCGTCGCCAGGTCGACAAGCCGGTTCCGGTAAAAACGGGCCAGCGGCCGGATTGGATTGACGGCGAGAGTCGACAATATCCGTCTTCGCTCTATTTAACCGCTGTTGGCTACGGCCCCGATCGACCAGCGACCGAAGACAAGGCCCGGGCCGAGATGGCCAAAGTTTTTTACACCAATATCGATTCGAGCAACCGGACTTACCAGGAAATTTTGGAGACCACCGGGGGCGGGAAAACAACCTCAATGGAAAACATCAACTTTGAGGAGATTACCAATGTTTCGACCCGCAAGGTACTGTCGGGGGTCAGAATCGCCCAAGTTTACCGTGATTCGCGCTCGCAGCCCGAGTTTTTTGCTCTGGCGATCCTCGATCGGCATCAGACAGCGGAAATTTTAAAAGAAAAGATTCAGGAACTGGATCACGACCTGAAACGGCTGCTTGACGCCGCTCAGCGGCATCAGGACAAACTCACCCAGGTAAAGCTTCTGCGGACAAGCATGCAGAAACTCGTCCTGCGACAGGCATACAACACGGAATTACGCATCGTCGACCTGAACGGCAGAGGCATTGCGCCGATTGTAAATTTCACCGAAATCAAAACCCGATTGAGCAACGTATTGCTCAAAGATTTTCTGATTGCACTGTCCGTCGAAGGTTCAAAAGCGGAAGACGTCCGCCGGGCCCTGGTGGAAGCCCTGAATCAAAAAGGTTTTTCGGTTTCGGAACAAATCCACAAAGCCAGTGTCCTGGCCCGTGGCAGAATCGAAATCAACCCTATAGCCCAGAGCGCCTCCGGCTGGAAGTTTGTACGCTGGAAAGCCTATTTTGACCTGGTCGATCAAAACGGCGGGGCCGTTTTCGGCAGCGTCCAGAAAACCGGTAAAGAAGGGCATTTGAGCCTGGCCCAGGCCGAAGAGCGCGCGGTGCGGAAAATACGCAAAACCTTGGCAGCGGAGATATCTCAAGATTTGAGCAATTTTATACTTTTGCAAGGCAACTAATCCGCATGTACCGTCGGCTATGCCGGACAATGCGGTGTACAAAAGAAAGGAGGTGAACAGCGGTGAGCAAACACAATTTCCAATTGGTGACGGTCGGGATAATAACCGTGTGTTTAGGGCTTATCGCCACACAGGGTTTTGCCGCAACCCCGAAAGAAATATACCAAAAGGCTGGACCGGCGGTGGTTTTTATCCTGGCGGCTGACGGTTCAAGATCAGGCAGTGTCGGTACCGGGTCCATCATCCGCAATGACGGTCTGGTGATTACCAATGCCCACGTTTTCTCAAGGAAAGGCTCATCACGCTTAAAAACTGATATTTCGGTTTTTTTAAAACCACATCGGGTGACCGGGAACCATAAAAAAGACCTGTCACAGCGCTACCGGGGGAAAATTGTGGCCTATGATATTCCATTGGATTTGGCCCTGCTCCAGATCGTGGATATCGACGTGCCCCTGGCTAAAATTGAATTTGCCGATTCGCAAGACGTTGTGGTCGGGGAAAAGGTCTATGCCATCGGACATCCCGAACAGGGAGGATTGTGGAGCCTGACGACAGGTGTCATCAGCGCCTACCGGCAGGACTTTGGTGGTGTTCGCGGAAAAAACCTGTTTCAAACCGATGCCAGCATCAATCGCGGTAATTCCGGCGGACCCCTTCTGGATGAAAACGGTTATATGGTGGGCATAAACTCCATGATTGCCAGAAAGGCCTCCGACGGTCTGACCATTACAGACGTCAATTATTCGATTATGTCGAATGTGGCCATTCAGTGGCTGGACAACCAGGGCTTTTATTTTGCGGCCAATCGTTCGGTGATCTCAGAAACGGATAAACAGGTGGCCGTCGTATCCGAGACGGTTAAAGAACCATCCACCGGTTCCGGTGCTGATTCGATTCAGCCGTCGCAACCACCACAGACTCGCGAGGAAACACTGACCCCGAGCCCCCCGTTGCAAAAAGAGACACCGATTCCGCAACAGCTGCCCCCGGACAAACCGGAGATCCCCCCAAAAACAGACCAACAGTCGTTAAAACCCCGGGAAAAAACTCCATCTCCGACGATTGAAACGGCACCTGAGAAAGAAGAACCCAAGGGTTCGGGTGGCGGAAAAATCCTGACCAAGAAAAAGCCTTACAAAATGAGCAAGCTGCTCCGGGACATGCAGGAGATGGAAGACATGATGGAGGACATGAAAGGCAAAATCAAAAGGTATAAAAAGAAAAAGTACTAAGGAGGTTATTATGAAAGCAAGACGTTTAATGGTTCTCGGTGTAATGTTAATCGCAGGTATCTTTTTGACAATTGGATGTGCATCGGCCCCGAAAGAGACGCCGAGTGCCGACCCGGCCGCCATGGGACCCCAGTGGGTCATGAAAGGCAGCGGTGCATTCGACGTGGATGGTTCAAAGGTCTTTTACGGCGTGGGAGTTGCTTCCGGTATCAAGAACAAAGCCCTGCTGCGTCAGACCAGCGACAACCGCGCCCGGGCTGAAATTGCCAGGACCCTGGAAGTATATGTCGCCAGCCTGTCCAAAGACTACATGGCGTCCACCACCGCTGGCGATATGTCCGAGTCTTCGGAAGAACAGCACGTGGAGTCGGCATTGAAGACTTTCACCAAATCAACCCTGCACGGCGCAACCATTGTCGACCGCTGGATGGATCCGTCCGACGGATCGATGTACTCATTGTGCGAACTCGATCTTATTTCTTTCAAGGACGCCCTGGACAATTATAAAGAACTGGACGAGAAAGTCCGCGATTTTGTCAGGGATAATGCGGAACAAATGCACGATGAGTTGGAGGAGATGGAAAACCAGTAATCCAAAGTGTGACCTTAGCGCATTTCCGTCTTGAATTCACAGGGCTGCCTTTTCGGGTTAAATTCTGCGGGCTGCTTCGGCGAAGCAGCCTGCGGCAGTCCTAAACTGAGGGCATGATCAAGTATTGCTCCCTCAAGACTGGGCTTATTATCGGTTTCGAGCTGCCGGCAGGATTTGATGTGAATTATGCACAAATTCACCGGAAATGCATTTTTGCGAGAGGCGCTATCAAACCCGGCGCAGTAGGTGGCCCAATATTTGGGATTTAGCTATCGCACGGAAATTGATGAAGTCATCGTGGCAGCCATCCCAAATATTGGACCACAGCCAACGCTTTAAATATAAACTTAAGATAGAGCTTCTCGCAAAAACGCATTTCCTCCATTAACCAAGAACGAAACACCTTTATCGATACGCGTTTAATTCAAAAATGGGGGGCGAAACTTGAGTGAAAAGGGAACGGAATTTTCCGTTCCTTTTTTATCGTGGGTCTTGTTGCGTTATTGCGAAAAGAGCGCATTAACCAGATCTTCCGGCAGCTCGACTTCTATTTCAATTTCGACGGAGCCGTCCGGCATCTGTTTTCGATTCACCACGCGCGCACCCTGGAGGGTGGCATTTAGCTGCATCCGTATGTTGTCATTCTGGGTCACCATATCTTCAATCGTCGTATCGGAATCGATGCGCGTGCCTTTGATCTCTTCGGCCAGGTTGCGCAGGGCGTCGCCTTTGGCGGCACGCAGGGCCATCAGGCGCGCTTGGGTCGGGCTTTGCATCTTGGTGGACGGGATGCCGACACCCTGGGCTCTAAACACCCGGGTTTTAATCTTGGGTTTGTTCAGGTGGGGCAGGTCTGAATGGTAAAGTGTGACCCATTGATACTTTTTTTCCAGTTCGGCATCGGCGGAGGTCACCAGATTTCCCCGGGTGACATCGATAACCCGGGTATTTAAATAAAATACATCGCCAAGATCGGAAATGGTGCCGGTGATGATCGCCTCGGCGCCCAGAATTTTCCCGAACTCCGCGGCACTGTCTTCATCGCTAAAAGGCGACAGTTGAAACTGCTGCTCGTCGAGAACCTTGTCGATCAGCGTCCGCTCCAGAACGGAGAATTTTTTAGATTGTACGAGAACCGGAATGCACTTATCCGAAATAACGCGCCCAAGCTGGGTCACCTTGCCTTCAACCGTAACAAAATCTGCAACCGCCACGACTATCTGCTGATCGGCAGCGCCGACACGCATACCCGAAAACTCTTCAGCCACAGAAGCGCCCATGTAGTTGACAGCATCGTTTAAGGTCTCAAATCGCGGTGTCCGCTTCACAGCGATTTTTTTACGGGCATCGTCCGGTGCCGGTTGTTGAACCGTCGCCGGACTCGAAGCGCAACCGATCATGCTCAGCAGCGCCAACGTAATTAGAATGCTTCTGATGCTTTTCACCGGTATCTCCTTCTTAAGGTGTCGAACATTTTTTAGAGATTGTAACAAAATACTGTTATCAGCGTCAATCATATTGTCGGCCGAATGCCAAAGTTTGGTGGGGATATCGAATTATTTGCACGCCGATGCAGTTGGGCTTTCCGTATTGGGCGGTCGCCGGCCACTCAGCGCTTTAAAGTGAAAACTCGAATCATTGGTCGCATTTGGTTCTTGACCTGCGAGGTGAGGTAATTTAAAATTGAGTAGTTATTCGATCAATTTCGATTCCGGTTTGGCCGACATAGGAGTATAACATGAAATTCTTAAAAACGGTTGCGATTTGTTTTATAATTCCATTTCTTGCCACAGGCTGTGTGGTCACCAAACAGAGCTACAACCAGATCCTGAGTGAGCTCACGGCAGCGAACCAGCATAGCGAAGCACTGGAAAAAGATCTGTTGGATACCCGCACGGCCAATGACAAAACCATCGCCGAGCAGAAGAACCGTATCACAAGTTTAGATCGCGAGATCCGCGACCTGAACGTTAAATATGAAGAAGATTCGGCCGCCAACGCTGCCCGGCAAGCGGAGCTGTCGCGCAGCATCGATGTCCTGCGCGATCAATCGTCGGAGGAAACCCAAAACTTGCTGCAGCAGATCGTTGATCTTCAGGAGAAATACGATGCCGATATGGCAGCTAAAACCCAAACCGTCAGCGACCTGCAATCTTCGCATCGAATAGAGGTTGAAGCACTCAATAACAGGCTGGACCATGAACTCCAGTCCAACAAACTGGTGGTTGAAAGACTGTTGAAAGAGATCGAAACCCTGGAAGCGTTAAAAGCCGAGCAGGAAGAAGCATTAAAGCAGCTGGAAACACAAACCGACCAGCTTGAACAAGAACTCAAGGATGAGATCGAAAAAGGTGAGATCCGGCTGAAGCGCTATAAAACTAAAACCATCATTAACATCGACAACAGTATCCTATTCGATTCCGGTCGGGCGACATTGAAAAAACCGGTCAAAACATCGCTGGCAAAAATCGCCGACGCCCTGATAAACTTTCCGGAAAACAATCTTCAGGTCGAGGGACACACGGATGACGTTCCCATAAAAACCGCCAAATACCCGTCCAATTGGGAACTGTCCTCGGCGCGCGCACTGGCGGTGCTACGATTTTTTTCAGACAATACCGAGATCGATCCGCGCAAATTATCTGCCGTCGGATACGGTGAGTATCAGCCGCTTGTCCCCAACGATACGCCCGAAAATCGAAAACTGAATCGTCGCGTCGATATTGTTATTTTGCCGAAATGATCCGGCACTTTGGGGCGGAGAAACTGGAATTTTAAGGGATTCATCTCTGCAAACCCTAAGCGGACACTCAACCGCTGCAATCACTGGTGCAACAGGGCTTTTTTAGCTTTCAAATAGTTACGTTTGATCCAGCTCGCCGCCTTTTCCACCACGGTCCGGTGATAATACTGCCGGTCAGCGGCACTCATATTTTCGAATTGGCGGTTGTATTTTAACTTCGCCCAGGCATTGTAGTCGAATCTTTGAAAAAGGCCGTAAAGATATCGATTTATCGGCGCCAGCCCTTTTTTCTTGATTACCGCCACGCCGAAATCCACCACACAAGGCTGTTTACCGTTGATAACCAGGATATTATCCTTTTTTTTCATATCGCCGTGGGCAACACCCGCAGCGTGCATATCTTTAATGAGTTGCAGCAGTGCCTTAAAAAAAAATTCCCTGTCCACTATCCGGGCATCACGGATTGAAACGCCGTCGACAAATTCCAGAATCAGATAGCGTTTGCGGATAAATCCATGGCAGACCGGCACGCCTTTCATACCTGCAAGCAGCTGATACACCCGATACTCGTTGGCCAGCATCCACCGGCGAAGGAGCCGGGCAGGTCCTGCTCCCATCGGCACTTTAATGACGAGGCGCTGCCCCTGCCGATTAAACACGTACGTATAACCCTGATAGCCGTGGCATAAAATGTTCTTTCCGTGCCTGACGCTGGCTTTGATCCAATCCAGGAGCTCGTCTTCCGAAATTCCGGCAATATATTTCGGCATCAGCGCACGCTTTCTTACAGCTTCAAATACAGATAATACAGGCAGAAGAGCAAAATGAGAGCGATAATCGGCTCGCCATTCTGCCGCAGGCTTTGAGAAAAAGACCAACTGCCGTAAGCGGCAGTGACGGATTTAAAGCGTGGGATCAGTGCCCGGGTGTGTTTCTGCCATTGGACCCAGTCTTCCTTGAACAATCGATGCAGTTTTTCATCTTCATATTTGATCGCATGCGGATAAAACGCGATGAGAATTCCGATGAACAGCGGGGCACTCCACCACAATCCGGACGCCAGCGAAAATCCGATGCCCAGTAAAATATTGCCGACATAAAGCGGGTGACGAACGTAGGTATAGGGTCCATCGGTCGCCAATGATTTATTTTTCTTGATGTGCCCGGATGCCCACAATCTCACGGCACTGCCCAACAAAACAAAACTCGCCCCGATCCAGAACAGGACCATTTTGGGTGCCCCCGCAGCACTGACCAGGAAAATGAAGGAAATGCCGACAAACTGCCGGTAGCGGTCCCGTCGATGCATAATATTATCTAAAAACCGCTTAAAGCCGATAGGTTTTACCATATTTTCTTTCTCTCTTTCACGGTAATCGTTGGACTTGATATAACGTTCACGCATCCGCTGACGTTTGCTGAAAACCAGCTGGATTCGATGTCACCTTTTCGATGGTGTTCACAAGGCCCACCGCGTCGATTGTAAATTGGTAGGTAAAATAAGAAACAAGCGCGCAGGTGTCAACTCAGAATGAGCACCAAGACCGCTGGGGTTTAAATCGACAAAAGAACAGGCAGGGGCTGAAGGCCGGATCAAGCAAAAAAAAAGCCAGCCGTCGAGGCAACGGCTGGCTAAAAGAAGGAATACAGATGAAGAATTATTTTTGTTAATCTGCAGTTAAAAGTAAAGCAAAAGACGTGCCATGCAGCGCAAACATCGTCAAATCCCCACAAATTTTTTTTAACCGTCGAATATTACGTAGTATATTTTTTCGCCGCCCGGATAGGGATGCATGCTTTGCACGCTTTAAAAATCGATTGGCGGTTCAGGATTATGAACTTCGTGTGCAATATTTTCGGAACCTCTTGAAATTATGGATTTTTGAATAATTTCCAAATAGTTCAAAATTTTGAACCTGCAAATCAGCGGATACGTTGGTTAAATCCATCTAACTGTAATTGAAAGGAAAATAAGGTTTATACTTTTGAACCTGATCGCTGCGGAGGTGACGTCGGGTGCATATCCGATCAATATCCGGCCGACGAAAACGGTTGGCCAGATCCGGTTCATACAGGGTATGATAAACGGTAATCCGGCCGCTCGGTGCCAATGAAATCCGCTAAAGATCCACGCCATCGATGGCTGTTTCACAATATTTGCAGCGGCCATTTTCAATATGGTATTTCCGGATCTGAAAACCCCAACGCTCAACGAGAACCTTTCCGCAGGCATAACAGAACGTGTTTTCACTAGCTTCACCCGGCACATTTCCGGTGTATACGTATCGCAATCCGGCTTTAAGGCCGATTTCCCGGGCCTTGATCATCGTAGCCAGCGGTGTCGGCGGTCGGTCTGTTAGCTGGTAGGTTGGGTGAAAGCGGCTGATATGCCAGGGGATTTCAGGGCCGAGCGAATCTACCAGAAATGATGCCAGCTGCTCAAGCTCCCGGCTGTCATCGTTTAAATCCGGTACAATCAGTGTTGTGACTTCAATGAATACTCCCAGCGACTTCATTAACTTCAATGTTTCTTTGACATGCACCAATCTGGCCCCGCATTGTTCCCGGTAGTATTTGTCGCCGAAAGCCTTCAGGTCCACGTTGGCTGCATCCAGATAAGGCTGAATCATCTCCAATGCCTCGGCCGTCATATAACCGTTGGTGACAAAGACATTTTTAATCCCGTTTGCATGTGCCCGTTTAGCGGTTTCATAAGCGAATTCAAAGAAAATGGTCGGTTCCGTATAAGTATATGAGATACTCCGGCAGTTTCCTTTTACGGCCGCGGCGACGATTTCATCCGGCGTGGCACGATCGCCCATGATTAGCCCCTGGCGATCGGAGGGCATCTGGGCGATATCGGCGTTCTGACAGAAGCGACATTTAAAATTGCAGCCGACGGTGGCGATTGAATACGACAGGGTGCCGGGCTGAAAATGATAGAGCGGCTTTTTTTCGATGGGATCGATATGCCGGGCAATCAGATTACCATACACCAGAGTGTGCAACACACCGGAGCGGTTTTCGCGAACACCGCATTTGCCGCGCCGGCCATCTCTGACGACACATCGATGACTGCAAAGGTTGCATTTAATTTTATTTTCTATCAGTGATTCATAGAGGTAAGCTTCCATGTCGACCGCCTTCCGTTACCCGGTAACCGCGCCGGTTGTCCGTTTTCTCCCATATCGCATGGCAAGCGGTCGGGTTCTGAAACGGGGGACGAGCGTGACCACCATGCCGACAAAAGCGCCGAAAGGGCACCTTTGGACAATGGACGAGTTCTCCAAATTATGGGTAAAACCGCTGCAGGAAGCCGGAAACTGATTAACAGTACGCCAGGATAAGGGCACCGGCCCTACGACGGTACGAACGATTCGTTTTAGTTCCCAGACACCAAAAAATTTTGCGTGATTGTATATCGTTGCGTTGAAAATTCCGGCCAGCCGCCGTTGAACACTTTTAATCGCATAGCGGTTGAGCACGCCGATAAATACCCTGTCTTTGGCTACCCGGCAAGCTTCTGCGATGGCTTTTTGGGGGTCCTCGACAAATTCCAAAGCGGTCATAAAACAGGCGTGGTTAAAAGAGTTATCGTCGAAGGGAAGATCTTCGGCGTAGCCGCGATAAAGGTCGACACGATGGCCCAGATTCTGCAGGGCAATATCAAGCATATAGGGCGAGGGATCTATTCCGGTTGCATTCAATCCTCTATCCAGAAGCGGTAAAATGCTCGCTCCAGTCCCGCAACCGATCTCAAGTACGCTATCATCCCGCGCAGGACAGAGCATGTCAAGCATCAGCTTACATTCGAGCCCGGCTTCGAAGCTGTTGCGCGAATCATTAAACCAACGCGCGTAACTTTTGGCATCATGGAAATCGAACACGTACCCCATGGCGCTAACCTAAGTAAAAAAATCGACTTTATCAAGGGCAAACCGGATGAAATTGGCGGTCTGGAGTTTCGGCCAAATTCTTGAGCCGAATTATTCCTGAATTTGACACGCAATCATTCGCCCTTTGATGATGATCTGAGCTGATTGCATCTGGAAATAAAGACGGGAGATGGTTGCGGCACTAGCTGTATGCCGGAAAGGCACCGTTTTATTGCCGAATACGCAACTGCTTATTCATCCGTCGGAGTCGTTTTTGATGCTGATGCGGTCTTTTTTCTTCTACGTCGGCGTTTTTTCTTTTTTCTAACCGATTCTGCGGCCGCTTTACGCGAACCCGATTCGTTTGTCTGGACGGTTTCAGGCGCAAATCCGAAAAAAGCTCCCGGATAGGTTTGCTTCCATGGTTTTTCTGCGGGTTTGCGGCGGGCCAATCTTTTCTGAACGCGACCACGCCCTCGTGCGGTTCTTCCTTTGCGGACACCGGCGGCCGTCTTAACCGGTCCGTACTTATCGGCAACAAACCAATCATCTTCGGGCCAAACCACCGGTATTTTACCGCCCAACATGTCTTCAACGGCTTCCAGGTGAAAAACGTACTGTTCACAAGCCAGAGAGAGTGCCCGGCCGGTTTTGCCCGCTCGGGCCGTTCGACCGATTCGATGGATGTAGTTCTCCGCATCCTGCGGCAGATCGTAATTGATGACGTGGCTGATATCTTCGACGTGAATACCCCGGGAAGCCACATCTGTAGCCACCAATATTTTGGTTCGACCGTCTTTGAATTTCGCCATCAGCTGGAATCGTTTTCGCTGGCGCAGATCACCGGTTATGCCCTCTGCCGGCCAGCCGTTTCCTTTTAGTTTTTGCGTAAGCCACTCTACACCGGCCTTGGTGTTTACGAAGATCAGCACCCGGCTCCAATCTTCACGTGTGAGAATTCCCAACAATAGCGACAGCTTTTTTTCCTTGCCGACGTGAAAAAGAACCTGCTTGATGCCTTCGACCGTGATCTCTTCGGGCGTTACCGAAATGAACTCCGGCAGATTCATATATTCATATGTCAGCTCAAGTACCCTGTAAGAAAGCGTCGCCGAAAAAAGCATGGATTGGCGTTTTTCATAGGTTGGAAGTTTATCGAGGATATAGCGCATATCTTTCGCAAAGCCGAGATCCAGTAGCCGGTCGGCTTCGTCAATGACCACGACTTTAATACCGCTGGTTTTGAAAATGCCTTGTTTGAAATAATCGATGATGCGTCCGGGAGTGCAAATAACAACATCCACACCTTTGCGCAGCATCTGGGCCTGTTTTTGATAGTCAACACCGCCGACCACCTGTAAAAATTTGATGCCGGTATGTCTGCCAATGATGCGGGCTTCTTCATATATTTGAAAGGCCAGCTCCCGAGTGGGTGCAACGATCAATGCGGATGGCAGACCGCGTTTGCGGTCTCCGGCGCCCAACAGCCGGCTTAAAATAGTTATCAGAAAAGCCGCAGTCTTGCCGGTTCCGGTCTGGGCCTGACCGGCTACATCCCGATTTTGCAAAGATACCGGCAAAGTTTGGGCCTGAATCGGGGTACAGTAATTGAAACCGGCGTCATTTAAACCGGATAATACCTCCGCCGGCAAGTTGAATTCGGTGAAAGTCGTGTGGGTAAGAAATTTCGGCTTTTCTGCCCGTTGATCGGGATTCAAGAATACGGGCTCTTCGGACATGATTTCCTCAAATGAGTTAGAGACCGGAATTGAAGCATTATCCGCCATTTAGAAAATAAAAGTATACGCTTTTTTCAGGAATTTGCAAGTCAGGCATGGATGAATCAGCTAATTTTCCGTGTCACCCAGTTTATCCGAGTTTTTGTCCATAAACCAAATGAGACACGAAGGCCGATATTTACAGTAAATCTCGGGATCACGGCACTGCAGGCACGCCCGGCATAAATAATTATCGTGCTTCATACATTTATAATCGGTTTCACTCTCCGGATGCTTGATACACTTTCCCATGATGCTCAACTTTATCGATATTCTCTTTGAGCTATGGATAATAACAAGTATAAACTAAGTAAATGCATTATTAAATATGATAACATATTATTTTCATATGAAAAGGTTGAAGTGTCTAAAGTGACATTAACAATAAGAGCGTTTCAAGTTGCCACCTTGCGTCGCGGTCCATCTACTTGAAGTCGCCAACCCTTTATGCTACCTGATGCAAACGACAAGGAGACCCGATTGCAATTTCAACCGCATGTTATATCTTCGATAAGAGTGATTCCGGCTGAGGCGCCGATGGACGGGACCGAATTTTTTCATGCCGCCTGGTAAGAAAAGGATCACCGCGGTAGGAGAGGCCTTGAAAAATTCTCGTGTAATAGTCAACCCGGATGAGCCGGAATTGAAGATTGAATAAAGCAGAGAGCCGATGGAATCATTTTTCAAAGTAACAGACCTGAACCGTGTTTTTGAATCCGTTTCGGATTTTCCCCGTGTTCATATCCAGGAAGTAACACTTGATCATGCCACCGGAAGGATCTTGGCCGAAGAAGTGGTTGCCGACCACAATTTGCCGCCATTTGCACGATCCACCATGGACGGGTTTGCCGTTCGTGCCGCTTCCTGTTTCGGGGCCTCTGATGGCAATCCGGCCTACCTAACCGTCAAAGGTTCGGTGGCCATGGGGGAATCGCCGGATTTTTCAATCGGTCCCGGGCAGGCCTGCCGGATTTCCACCGGCGGCATGTTGCCCGACGGGGCCGACAGTGTGGTCATGATTGAACACACCGATGCGCTGGACGAGTCCACCCTGGAAGTATACCGCAGTGTGGCCCCTGGCCAGCATGTGCTGCAAGTCGGGGAAGATTTTGGCAAGGATCAAATCATCCTCAGTTGCGGTCAACGGATCAGATCCCAGGAAACAGGCCTGCTGGCGGGATTCGGTCGCAAAACGGTGCAAGTATTCAAGCGGCCGGTAATCGGCATCATCTCCACAGGGGACGAAGTTGTGCCGGTTGAAGCTAGACCGATGCCGGGCCAGATTCGGGATATCAACAGTTATACCTTGTCGGGTCAGGTCGCCGAAGCCGGCGGTATTGCGGTGCGATACGGCATTGTCAGCGATGATTACAGCGCTCTTTATGATATATGCCGTCAGGCATTGGATTGCTCTGATATGGTTTTGTTGTCCGGCGGCAGCTCTGTCGGCGTGCGCGACTACACCATCAAAGTGCTATCGGATCTGCCGGACGCACATATCCTGGTTCACGGCATTTCCATCAGCCCCGGTAAACCGACCATCCTGGCCAGAGCCCATCGGAAAGCGATCTGGGGTCTGCCGGGCCATGTGGTCTCGGCCATGGTGGTCTTCAACAGGGTCGTCCTGCCGTTTATCGATCATATTGCAGGATTAACGGCCGGTCAAAAAAAGAAGAAGATTCCGGCCCGCCTGAATCGCAATCTCTCTTCGGCCCAGGGACGAACTGATTTTATCCGGGTACGATTGGTACGCCAAAGCGGCAAACTGTGGGCCGAACCCGTCCTGGGCAAATCCGGACTGATCAACACGATGGTAAAAGCCGACGGGCTGATTGAAATCGATATCAATACCGAGGGACTGGACAAAGGGTCGCGCGTAGAAGTGATACCGTTGTGACGCGCAATTATAACGATTCATATAACAGAGACAAAGTACAGAAAAATTTGAATCTGATACACCTTTTTTGTTTTCAAGCGTATAAAATAAGGTGGAACTCGACATGGCGAAAGCGCGAAATATCTATCTGAAAATGAAAACCCTGGCTCAGGCCCGTGAAATACTGTCGGCACAATTTTCCTCGGCCGGCACCATGCCCGGTGAAATGGTTCGGGTGCCGGAGGCAGTGGGCCGCGTCCTGGCCGCTCCCGTAACGGCCAAACTGTCTTCCCCCAATTTCCACGCCGCAGCCATGGACGGCATTGCCGTAAAGGCGAAAAACACATTCGGGGCGAATGAAACCCGACCCAAGGAGCTGATCGTCGAGCGTGAAGCGTTCTTTTTGAACACCGGCCATGTCATGCCCGCCGGGACCGATGCCGTTATTATGATTGAAAATGTGAACGTGCTCGATGATCAGCGGGTTCAAATCGAAGCACCGGCGTTTCCCTGGCAGAATGTCCGTAAAATGGGCGAGGATATTGTTGCCACCGAACAGCTGTTTCCGCAAAATCATGTTGTCAGCCCTGTTTGCATCGGTGCGCTGCTCTCAGCCGGGGTCTTCGAAGTATCGGTTAGGAGACAACCGCAGGTGCTGGTCATCCCGACCGGATCCGAGCTGGTTGACTGGCGCCAGCTCGATTTGAAAGATCTGAAGCCGGGGCAGGTGTTGGAAACAAATACCTATGTTCTTGGAAAACTGACTGAAGCCTGCGGCGGCGTCTATCAAAAGCACGCAAAGGTTCAGGATGATCTGGAAAGGATAAAGGCCGCTGTGGCGGAGGGTATCCAGGCAGAATTCGATTGCGTTCTGATTGTCGGCGGATCTTCGGCAGGCTCAGAGGATTATGCCCGGCATGTCATCACGGACATGGGAACCGTGCTCGTCCACGGTGTAACGATGATGCCGGGCAAGCCGGTTATCATCGGCGAAGTGCAGCACAAACCGGTCTTCGGGATTCCGGGCTATCCGGTATCGGCGATTATCGCTTTTGAACAGTTTGTGCGGCCGCTGATACGCCGCCGGCTTGGTTTAGCGGATACACCGCCGGCCACGGTCCAGGTCGAGCCGACACGCAAGGTGGCTTCCAAGCTGGGTGTCGAAGAGTTTTTGCGGGTCAAGCTTGGAGAAGTCGACGGTCGCGTTGTAGCAACACCGCTGCCGCGCGGGGCGGGCAGTATCACTTCTCTCACCGAGGCCGACGGAATCATCCGCATCCCCAATCACGTGGAAGGTATCAACGCCGAGCAACCGGTTGCAGCCGAATTGCTGCGCCCGCTGTCTTCGATCAAAAATACCATCGTTATCGTCGGCAGCCATGACAACACCCTGGATGTTCTGGCTGACCAGCTGAGGTCCGTAAACAGCGGCCTTACGCTTTCATCGAGCCATGTGGGCAGCATGGGCGGACTGATGGCGATAAAAAAGGGAATGTGCCATCTGGCCGGATCTCACCTGCTGGACTTAGAGGACGGCTCTTACAATACCGCTTACATCAAACGGTTTCTGCCGGAATTATGGGCCGGAAATCAGATCCGGCTGGTAAATCTGGTCTACCGGGATCAGGGGCTTATCGTTCTTCCCGGCAATCCTAAAAATATCAAGGGCATTGAAGATCTGTGCCGGGAGGATATCACCCTCATCAACCGTCAAGGAGGCTCCGGCACGCGCATTCTTCTGGATTACCGTTTGCAGCAACTCGGTCTGGATCCCGCGAATATTAACGGCTACGAAAACGAAGAATTCACCCACATGTCGGTGGCAGTTGCCGTATTAAGTGGCGCAGTCGACGTGGGACTCGGGATTTATGCGGCCGCAAAAGCACTGGATCTTGATTTTATACCGGTTGTCACCGAGCAATATGACCTGATTATCCCCGCGGTATATTTTGACTCGCAGAATATTCAGATTCTGCTGGATACGATCCGCAGCAAAGAATTCAAAAAACGGGTTCAAGCCCTTGGGGGATACAGCACGGAAAAGACCGGGGAGATTATTCTGTAGCCGTGCTGTTCAGGCCGTTATTGGAAGACTTTTAATTTAAACCACAAAGATCACAAAGAAATTATTAAGCAAAAAAGAGATCTTTGTGTCCTTCGTGTCTTTGTGGTGGGAAAAAATACCGGAACAGCCACTAATTTAATTAAAAAGGTATCATTCAACAAAACCATCCCTTCAATTATATAATGGCTTACAAAATCATCGACCATACCGCCGATTTCGGCCTGCATGTTTTCGGCACCGATCCGCAAGATCTGTTTGCCACAGCCGCTCTGGCGATGTTTGAGCTGATCACCGACCCGCAGACCGTAAAAGCCGCCCAATCTCTGACCGTCACGGTGGAAGGGGGCGACTGGCCGGATCTGATGGTAAACTGGCTGCGGGAGCTGTTATATCTATGGAGCGGCCGGGAATTGCTGGTGGGTGCAATTGAAATTCAGCAGGCTTGTGAGAAAAAAATAACCGCCGTCATTGCAGCAGACCGGTTCGACCCGCAGCGCCATCTGATTCAGACTGAAATAAAGGCGGTCACCTACCACCAGATTCAGGTTAAAGGTGAGTCGACAGGCTGGGAGGCGAAGATTATATTTGATGTATGACTGACTAATAATGCAAAGACATCGATTGGGATTCTCCACCAACAATTAACAAAGCATTTTGCGAGTTAGCTATGGATTTGCAGCAAATCGACAACTACCACTGGAAGGTCGCCAGAACAGGCAAGATGAACGTGCCGGGCATCGTTTATTCCACGGCCGCCATGTTGAAAGGCTCCGAGCACCGGGAGCCGATCAAACAGGTGGCCAACGTGGCAACATTACCGGGTATAGTAAAGGCATCTTTGGCCATGCCGGATATGCACTGGGGCTACGGCTTTCCCATCGGCGGGGTGGCGGCATTTGATTGGGATGCCGGCGTCGTGTCACCCGGCGGAGTGGGATATGACATTAACTGCGGCGTCCGCCTGGCATCGACCGCTCTGGTGGAAAAAGAGGTCAGACCGAAGCTCGAAGAGCTGGTAAATGTCATGTACCGCAACATCCCCAGCGGAGTGGGCTCAAAAGGATCCATCAAACTATCTACCAGTGAAGAAAAACGGGTGCTGCGTGAAGGCAGCCGGTGGGCACTGCGCCAGGGTTTCGGCGAGGATCCGGATATCGATCACACCGAAGACGGTGGATGTTTGCCCCACGCCGACCCGGAGCTTGTCAGCCAGCGTGCACTGGAAAGAGGCCGCAAACAATTGGGCACGCTGGGATCCGGCAACCATTTCCTCGAAGTCGGTGTCGTTGAGGAAGTATACGATGCGTCGGTGGCCCGGGTGTTCGGTCTGTTTGAGGGGCAGGTCACCTTGATGCTACATTGCGGTTCACGCGGTTTCGGCTACCAGATGTGTGACGATTTTCTGGCGTTTATGAACAAGCAGATCCACAAACTGGGAATCGATCTTCCGGACCGTCAGTTGGTGTGCACCATGATTAAGTCTGAAATGGGTCAGCGTTATCTGAGGGCCATGGCCTGTGCCGCAAATTATGCCTGGGCCAATCGACAGGTCCTGCTGCATCGATCGCGCGAAGTATTTCAGCGGGTACTTGGCATCGGCCCCAGAGATCTTCAAATGCGATTGATGTACGATGTCTGCCACAATATCGCCAAAAAAGAGGAACACACGGTTGATGGCCAAAAACGCACGGTTTGCGTACATCGCAAGGGGGCCACCCGTTCTTTCCCGGCCGGGCATGCCGTTCTGAACGACGATTATCGCAGCGTCGGCCAGCCGGTCATCATCCCCGGAGACATGGGAACGGCTTCCTACGTCCTGGTGGGCACGGATAAGGCCATGGAAAAAACGTTCGGTTCAACCTGCCATGGGGCCGGCAGGGTTCTGAGCCGCAAAGCCGCAAAAAAAGCCAGCAAGGGCCGGGCCATTCATCGAGAACTGGCGGATAAGGGAATTCTCGTGCGCTGGACCGGTAGGGGTACGCTGGCCGAAGAAATGCCGGATGCCTACAAAGATATATCGGAGGTGGTGGAGGTTGTTCACGGGGCGGGGATTTCACGCAAGGTGGCCCGTTTGAAGCCGATCGGCGTGGTAAAAGGGTGATGCGCTTTTAGAAAGTCGAATTCATATTTTCCCAAGCTCGGGATCGGGTAGTTTCAACTCGGTGCCAATCGCTCCCAGGGTTGCGAATATCGCAAATACGAATGTTCGCCACACACATATTGCTGCGATATTTTCAGGTGAAAGACCGCTGCTGTCCCCCAGCAATGCCGTGGCGCCTGTATAAAGAATCCCGACCAGTATCCCGCAAACGGTCGCACCAACAAAGCGCTCCCACAGCGTGGCCCCGCCGCAGCCCAGTGTAACCGCCACTCCGCAGAGTATCGGCAGCGGCACCGCAAGCCACCATATATTTTTCAATCCAGGCAGGTATCCGGCACGCTGAAAATAGATAAAATCAGCGACTCCGAAAATTATCGCCGCGGCAACGGCATACAAAAGGATATGCCAGAAATGCTTGGCCGTTGTGGACCGCAGTTCCATCCGTTTTCGAATCCGTCGCCGTATGGTCAACGGCCAGTTGTAGAACAAACGAAAGACCCAATGCTCGAGTAAAGCGCCGCTTTCACCGAACACCGGCACGATGTGAACCGATTCATTGGCCCAGTGTCCCGCCATGAAGCGCGCCAGCACCGGATAGCGATAAGCCATCTGGATTGGAAAGGCCAGGTACCCGATATATTTGAAAAAACCTAAAAAAACAGCGATATTGTAATCTTTGAAATTTCGCTCGCGAACAACCAGGTAGACCACATACAGCCCGCGCACTAGCGAGCCCGGCGATATTGGCACGACTTGAAACAGGGCAATAATCCCGAGCCCGATGGCCCAGGCCTGAGCCCGCGGCATCTCCGGATGCAAAGCAACATAAATGATCGCCACCAGCACGGAAACGACCTGTGTCACCGGTACGGTGCAAATATGCACCGCCAGGCTCTTCAAATACTTCTGAATGAACGGTTCATGGATCTGGGACAGTATAATCCCGGCATCGACATCATCCAAAATATGTTTCTGTTGGCCCTCCAGGACCATATCCCGCAACCATTGCTCCCGTAGTGCCGGGTTGAAGTACAACCGGACCGGTCGAACGAGCAATCGTTCCAGGCGCTGGCGGGCATAGTGCCAGTCGGTGATGATACGGTGCAAACCGGCGGGAAGCAATGACAGGGGCCAGTGTCCTATGAAACGCCAGGACGATTCCGCCATCCGTGATGCGGTATGCTCATCAATTCTCAACGACCGGTGCCAGATGACCGCTTTTTCAACAATCCTGGCCCGGACAACCCGCCGGAGATACTTCCAGCTGCTTGTCATTGCGGCATAGTGGCGCCGCCAATCCCCGTGCAAAGTGAGCTGCTGTATGAAAGTACCCAGCAGCGGCAGCAGGCCGATAACCGCTAACAGGAATGTCAGAAACCGGCTTCGTCTTAACGTTGCGGCGCCGGTTTCGTCGATGGTGTTTTTAATCTGCCAGCCGGTCACCGCACTGTCAAGCATGGTCGACCACAACCGCTTGCTGTAGAACAGACGAAAGAAATTATGGGTAAGATCCGGTACGGAGTCCCTGTAAATTCGCTCGCAGGCTTTCAATTCCGCAAGCATGGCCTGCATATCCGCAAATTCACCGGGGTGGGACACGACAAATCGTTCCAGGCTTCTAAGGCTGCCCCGGTCAAACTGCACCAGGCTAGCCCGTTTGAGACCGTTAAAAATAAGGGCAAAATCCCCCGGACTCATCGGCAGAAAAGGCAACAGCGCAAGCCCCGCCCTGAAATCGACAGCCACCAGGCCTGGGGACTGATCGCCGCCGGTCCCTTTTCTTTTCAGGCAGTTCGGCTGGCTCTTACAGGTGGACCATTCATATTGCCTGGCAAACTCATGTCCCCCCATCTCATGCAGCAGGGCGACAAATTGCTTCATAAAATCATATTTGGCACGATATTCAGGCGAGCCCACCAGCGTTGGGTCCACCTTTATACCTTTCCGCCATCGCTTCAACAGATCCAGACGATCGTCTACTTCAAGGCGCCAGGTGCGGCCATCCACCCACTCACTCAATTCGCCACAGCTGCCCAGGGCTGGATCTATAAAGGTTGCATGAATGTCGACAACGGCGCTTTGCTGGCCAAATCGAATCTTCGCCCCGCGGCGGAAAAATTTTTGCCAGAGGGCTCCGGCACGGGCGGCCGCCGGGTTCACTTGAAGCTGAAACGGCCCCTGGAAGCCGATCCAATAAAGTGCATTGCGGAACAAACGCGAAAATCCCGACGGCGGAATGAGAATTTTCATGGCATAAACCCCACCGACTTCAAGCCCTTCCAGCGGCCCGTCGGGTGCATTTATCGCAGCCACTTTTACCCGGTACACCTGCCCGGCAAAACCACCGCCAATGAACTTTTCGACAACCAGTTTAACACGCCCTTTTTTCGACCCGACCACTTCCTGCATGTCGTATTCCAGTTCGCTGCCGGCATCGTAGCGGGTGACACGCATCGGGCGGTGCAACCTGGCGCGCCGGAACATCGTGTGCAACTTTTCGATGATCGCAACGGAATATTCTTCGGTCATACATTACCTCCGTCATCAACCCCACACCGTTTTCGCGCTGCGGATCGATTTTGCCCTGAACCAAACTAAGGAAGGAATCCGAAAGGATTCGCTTGGTTGGCACAAATCAAATAATTATAGGAGCTTGCGGTTTGCGTGTCAACAAAGTATGTCGCAAGTCGGATTCAAAGAACCTGTTCCGCGTGCGATACGATGGGAGTGAAATTGCCGGAATGTGTGTATTGTTTCACGCCGGTTTATGCCTGGAAAACGTGGCAGGGATGAATTTGCCCGTCACGTTGATAACGTGATCGCGATGCGTGGGTTCTCCGGCTCGAATTTGACCGGCGATAGTCACCGGCGATGACTACAGATCGGATTGTAATGGCAAGAAACTCTTTCTGCGCTCTTTGCGAATTTTCAGTTTCTGGAAACCCCTTCGATCCAAACCGGTGCGACGATCTTTACCGGATCTTCTATCCGGCTGGTTGATCGGCACCGACTTTTTTCGCCGGTCGGCCCAAAGGCGCCTGCCGCCGTTATCCAGCATCGCAATAAAAGACGGTCTGCTCATGGCAACACGTAAATGACTCCAAGTTTATATCTGCTCAAAACATGTATAACGCGTCAGCCCACACCGGTCAACCACAATAATTTTTTTAGTGAATAACGATTATGGCGGAAATCGATTGACTTATTAGGAGATATCCATATCATTCAGGAGAAAACCCACGAATTTCAGCCCCGGATGGCGTTCTCAGTACCAAATCAGCAGACACGATGATGAAGAAAAAAATTTTTCGCTTGATCTTGGTAATTCTGATTTGTGCGGCAACCATGATTTTGATTTGGCGCTACACGCAGCCCGATCCCGTCCACGTCATCATCTCGGCCGTCGAACGGGGAACGGTCGAAAAGATCGTGGCCAATACCCGGGCCGGAACCGTTAAGGCCTGTCGTCGTGCGAAACTGTCACCCAGTATCGGCGGTCAGATCGCAAAGCTGCCCGTGCAGGAAGGTGATAAAGTCAGGGCCGGCCAGCTCCTGCTCGAACTGTGGAACGACGATCTCATCGCCCAGGGAGCCCTGGCCGAAAGCGAAGCGATTACTTCAAAAGCGCGTGCAAAAGCCGCCTGCCTCGAGGCCGAGGTGGCCCAGCGGGATGCGAACCGTCTGGTCAAGCTGCGCAAAACCGGGGCTGCTTCAGAGGAACAAACCGACAAGGCTGTCACCCGCGCCAAAGCGATGAAAGCCGATTGCGCAGCGGCCAGAGCGACCGTCGGCACCAGTCAAGCGCGGGTCGGCGTTGCCAAGGCCAACCTGGCACGCACCAGACTCACCGCTCCTTTTGACGGCATCATTGCGGCAATAAATGGTGAACTGAACGAATACGTCACTCCCTCCCCGGTCGGTATTGCCACGCCGCCGGCCATAGACATTATCGATGTATCCTGCTTTTACGTAGCCGCACCCATTGATGAAGTCGATGCAGCCGCCATTGAAGCAGGACAGCCCGCCCGGGTTACTCTGGATGCATTTGACAATAGCCATTTTGCCGGTAAAGTCCGCAGGGTTGCCGCTTATGTGCTCGATCGTGAAAAACAGGCCCGCACCGTGGATGTCGAAGTCGAGTTCATTCGACCGGAAGACAACCAGCGGCTGCTGGCAGGATACAGTGCGGATGTGGAAATTATTCTGGATGTAAGGTCGGATATTATCCGGATACCGACGCAGGCGGTGCTCGACGGCAAGCACGTATTTGTCTATCTGGCGGATGAAAAATTGATCCGCATGCGCAAGATAGAAATCGGGTTGTCGAACTGGGAATACACGCAAGTCATTTCCGGCTTGAATCCGGGAGAAATGGTCGTTACCAGCGTCGATCGCGCCGGCATCAAGGAAGGGGCCCATGCCCTGGCCGCTGAGGAAAAACCATGATTCAATTAAAGGGAATCGAGCGGGCGTTTCAGGTCGGCGATGAAACGGTGAGGGCGCTCGATGGCATCAATCTCAATATTGATCCGGGCGACTACATCGCCATCATGGGGCCCTCGGGTTCGGGCAAATCCACCCTGCTGAATATCATCGGTCTTCTGGATCGTCCCAACAAAGGCGTCTATCTGCTGGATGATGTGGATACGACCGATTTGAGCGATCACCAACAGGCGTCTGTCCGCCGTCATAAGATCGGTTTCGTGTTTCAGTTTTTCCACCTGGTAGCACGTCTCAATGCGGCTGAAAATGTGGAACTTCCGTTAATACTGGCCGGTGTTGAGGCTGCTGAACGTAAAGACCGGGTAAAATCGGCCTTATCCGCTCTGGGGCTCGCTGACCGCACACGCCACCGCCCGGACCAACTATCCGGTGGACAGCGGCAGCGAGTCGCCATCGCGCGGGCAACGATCATGCAGCCTGCCGTCGTACTGGCCGATGAACCCACCGGTAACCTGGACCGTTCATCCGGAAAGGATGTGATCGAAATCCTGGAAAACCTGAATAAAGCCAGCATGACCCTGATCATGGTCACTCACGATCCTGAGCTCGGCGGTCGGGCCGCCCGGCGGATACAAATGTTGGACGGCCAGATCATTTCCGATACCAGAGCAGGACCGCCAGATGAAAGAGCTTGATGTCTTTCGATTCGGTTTGCGGGCCGCATCCGGGTATCCAGCCCGCACCCTGTTGATGCTGCTGGCCATGTCCATTGGTGTGGCGTCGGTTATACTGTTGACCACGCTCGGGGAAGGTGCGCGGCGCTATGTGACCCGGGAATTTATATCCCTGGGCACCCACCTGCTGATTGTCCTGCCAGGCCGCTCGGAAACAACCGGCGGGCCGCCGCCGCTGCTGGGTGAAACCCCCCGGGATTTGACCCTTGAAGATGCGCTGGCACTCGGCCGCAGTTCATCCATTCGCCGCGTGGCACCGATTGCGCTGGGTAACGCTCCGGTGGCCTGGAAGCAGCGCGACCGGGAGGTCACAATCCTCGGATCCACCGCGGAGTTGTTTGATATCCGGCAGCTTACCATGGCCCAGGGCCGGTTTATCCCAGCCGGAGATCCCGCCCGGGCCGTCGCCGTGTGTGTACTGGGTTCTAAGATTAAAAACGAACTGTTCGGCAACCAGTCCCCGTTGGGCAAGTGGGTGCGCATCGGACAGCGGCGCTTTCGCGTGATCGGCACACTGACCCCCAAGGGACAATCCATCGGGATGAACATGAGCGATGTGGCCGTGATTCCGGTGGCGGCCGCCCAGGCCTTGTTTAACACCTCATCGCTGTTTCGTATCATGGTGCAAGCCCGCAGTCGCCACGCTGTGGCGGATGCCAAAAAGACAATTTTGAAAATCATCCGCGAACGACATGAGGGCGAAGACGATATCACGGTCGTCACCCAGGATGCACTGCTGGCAACCTTTGACCGGATTTTCACCGCCCTGACCTTGACTGTTGCGGGCATTGCCGCCACCAGTCTGGTGGTGGCGGGCATTTTAATCATGAATGTAATGCTGATCGCCGTATCTCAGCGGAGAACGGAAATCGGACTGCTGAAAGCAATCGGTGCGACCGGAGGGCAGATTCTGAATTTGTTCTTATCCGAGTCGGCCATCCTGTCTTTGATTGGTGCCCTGTTCGGAATCATCCTGGCTCTGTTGGGAACCTGGATCATCGTACGGCTTTACCCGAATTTTCCGATTATGATTCCGCTGTGGTCCCTGTCTGCTGCAACCGGTGTGGCCCTTCTGACCGGTTTGATCTTCGGGGTTCTGCCTGCCAGACGGGCGGCCAAACTGGATCCGGTCGAAGCGCTGTCGCGCCGGTAAATACAGATACAGTCGACATTCCGATCAAAAAAGATGCTTATAAATGATGCGATAAAACTTTCCTTGGAAGCGGTTCTCAGCCATCGGATGCGAAGCTTTCTAACCGCTCTGGGAATTGCGGTGGGTATCGCCGCGGTAGTGCTACTCACATCTCTTGGCGAAGGTGTCCATAAATTCGTGCTGTCTGAATTTACGCAGTTTGGCACCAATCTTATCGGGATTACACCGGGCAAGGCCGCCACCACCGGTATTTCCGGTGCCCTGATCAGCAACGTGCGTCCTCTGAGCCTCGACGACGCGGATGCCCTCGGTCGCATTCCGGTCGTGGTGGCGGCAGTGCCCGTTGTTCAGGGCAATGCGCCAGTTAAGTTCGGCCGGCGTAGCCGACGGACTTACATATTCGGGGTCGGTGCCCAAGCACCGAATGTGTGGCGCTTTAAGGTTGCCAAAGGCCGTTTCCTGCCCCCGGACGATCCCCGCGCCCCGCGCGCATTTGTCGTGCTCGGCAGTAAAATCCAGAATGAACTGTTCGGCAACCGGAATCCGCTGGGACGCCGTGTGCGCATCGGTGGTGAACGCTACCGGGTCATCGGTGTAATGGAATCCAAGGGGCAAATGCTGGGCTTTGATCTGGACGATGCGGTGTATATTCCCACCGGTCGAGCGCTGGCTCTGTTTAACCGCGAGAGCCTGATGGAAATTGACCTGTTGTACGCAACGGGGGCCGACGCCGATGATGTGGTCGGCAAGGCCCGCAGCCTGCTCAAAGCCCGGCACGGATCGGAAGATTTTACGATCACCACCCAGGAGCAGATGCTGGAAGTGCTGGGCTCGGTGTTGGATATCTTAACGTTGGCCGTCGGCGCTGTGGGGGGGATTTCGCTTCTGGTCGGCGCGGTCGGTATATTGACCATCATGACCATCGCGGTCAACGAGCGAACTGCGGAAATCGGTTTGTTGCGGGCTATCGGTGCCGGACGTAATCAGATCCTGGGACTGTTCATCGCTGAGGCTGTTGTGCTGGCCGGCATCGGCGGGCTGGCCGGGCTGATCATTGGAACCGTAGGTGCTTGGCTGCTCGGTTTTCTGGTGCCGGCGCTTCCCACCTATACCCCCTGGTCTTATGTCGTATTCGCCGAACTGCTTGCCGCAACTATCGGTCTGGCAGCAGGTGTTTTGCCGGCCTATCGAGCGGCATCGCTGGATCCCATCGAAGCGCTGAGAGCTGTATAGGATCGGAGCTGAACGAAAAACCGACAAATGAGCATTGACAGGTCGAAAAATTGACGTTATTGTAAGTCAAATGGCCATCCCCACAATATCCCTTGCCGCGACGCAACGAGTATGAAAATCTCTTCTAGTTAAATATGTTCTTGGTTGTTTCATCCCCAAGGAGTTCCGAATGGATGCCCAGGATGAGAAAAGGCACAATAGACGCTTTGAGCACGAGACGCCGATCATAATCAAGGCGCACCGCACGAAAAACTGTTTTAGCGGTCGTATGTACAATTTCAGCAAAAAAGGGATGTACATTGAGACCGATGTCGAATGCCGGCCGGGGGAGGAGATATCAATTGTTGTCGAAGATCCGCCTTACGGTTCCGGTCCCTATCTGCACCAGGCCCGGGTCAAATGGTCAAAAGAACTGTCTGAGGCTGTTGTGTTTTATCGCTTCGCTTGCGGTGCAAAATACGATCTGACGGTTGATTACTCCCTTAACCGATCAGGTCTGCCTGTAAAAAAACGAACGGGCAACGATCGTCGCAGCGGCCATGATCGAAGGGGCGGTGAAAGTGACCGGAGACGGGATTTGTACGTAGACCCTGAACTGGGCTCTGAGAATTAGAATACCGGTCCCCGGCGACAAACGATACAACAAAAATCGATATTATGGCGTTAAAAACGGCAGAGGACCTCTGCCGTTTTTTTTGAAGTGACTGATTTGGCGTGAAGTATCGGCTTGACAAATAAAGACGTGGCTGCATTGAATCAGGGCGATGAATCTGGGGCAGTTATTCGAATTCGACCCGTTTGCCGCTGGCCTTGTCGAACACATGCAGTTTTTCAGACGGCACTGTCAGGGGCAATACGTGATTTTTCTCGAAATAATGCACATCCGTCAGGCGCACGGTCACAGAAGCTTTATTGGCACCGATATGTCCGTAGACGAGCGTGTCGGCCCCGAGAATTTCCAAATGGTCGACTGTCAGATGCATCGCGGTTTCCGAGTCCCCTGCAAGCTCGAAATGCTCCGGCCGAATGCCGAGGATGACTGCTTGCTCGCCGCGGTCGCCAATGCCCCCGCCCGGCAGCGGCAGCCGTCCGGCTTCATTCAACTCGACCTGTCTCCCATCGGAGCTTGAGTGAACATCGAGAAAATTCATTGCCGGTGAGCCGATAAACCCGGCCACAAACCTCGTCGCCGGTTTCTCATAAATTTCCATCGGCGATCCGATCTGCTCGGCATAACCGTCGTTCATGACGACCAGCCGATCTCCCAGCGTCATGGCCTCCACCTGGTCATGGGTAACGTATACACTGGTCACTTTCAGGTCTTCGTGGAGCTTCCGGACTTCCAGACGCATCTGCACCCGCAGCTTGGCGTCCAAGTTGCTCAGCGGCTCATCGAAGAGAAACACCTTGGGTTCTCTGACAATACAGCGCCCCATGGCCACCCGCTGGCGCTGGCCGCCGGAAAGCTGCTTCGGTTTGCGGTTAAGAAATTCGGTCAGCTCCAGGATTTCTGCCGCATTGCGGACCCGTTTCTCGATTTCTTCTTTCGGCATTTTGCGAATTTTCAGCCCGTAGGCCATATTGTTAAAAACGCTCATATGCGGATACAGGGCGTAATTCTGAAACACCATTGCAATATCACGATCCGCCGGTTCAAGATTGTTGACCACCTTGCTGTCAATGAGAATTTCGCCTTTGGTGATCACTTCCAGTCCGGCGATCAAGCGCAGCAGCGTCGATTTGCCGCAGCCTGATGGTCCGAGGATAACGATAAATTCTCCATCGCTGATATCGCAGGTGATGCCGTGTAGCACTTCGCTTTTACCAAAAGATTTATACACTTGCTTCAGATTGATATCGGCCATATAACGCAGACTCCTATTTTTCGGTTTCAGTCATGCCGCGGATAAACTGCTTTTGCATAAAAATGACGACGAGCACCGGCGGAATCATGGCCAGCATGGTCGCGGCCATGATAATTTGCCACTCGGCCTGTCCCTCTCCCACGTCCAGCATCCGTTTTATTCCGATCAAAAGGGTATAATAACTTTCATCGGTGGTCACCAGCAGTGGCCAGAGGTACTGGTTCCAGCCATAGATAAACAGGATAACAAACAAAGCGGCGATCGACGTGCGCGACATCGGCAGCAGGATATCAAAAAAGAATCGAATCGGACCGGCCCCGTCCATTTTGGCCGCTTCGCATAATTCATCCGGTACGGTCATGTAAAATTGCCGAAAAAGGAAAGTGGCTGTCGCCGATGCAATCAACGGAAATATCAGGCCGGCGTATGAATCCAACAGCTTGAGGTCGGCGGCGACTTTATACGTCGGCAGAATGCGCACTTCCACCGGCAACATTAAAGTAATAAAAATCATCCAGAAAAAGAACATGCGGAAACGAAATCGAAAATATACAATGGCGTAGGCGGCGATGATGGAGATGGCAATTTTCCCCAAAGCGATACCTAACGCCATAATCAAACTGTTGAGCATCATCGTGCCGACCGTGGCGCCAACGTCTCTCGGTCCGACAGCAAGGGCCCGGCTGTAATTTTCGATCAGCTGGCTGCCGGGTAACATCGGAAAAGTGGATGTGATTTCATCCAGGGTGGACGTGGAGGCAACCAAGGTAATATAGATCGGAAAGGCAATGATCAGGCAGCCGATAACCAAGGCGGCATGGGTGATAAAGGTCAGAAAAGGTCGATGTTCAACCATGCATCACTCCTTTTAGTAGTGCACCTTTCTTTCGATGTAGCGGAACTGAATAACGGTCAGAATAATTACCACCGCCATCAGGATGACGGACTGCGCAGCCGAACTTCCGAGATCCAGACTGAGAAAACCGTCGTGATACACCTTGTAGACCATGATGTTGGTGGCATTGTTGGGCCCGCCCTCGGTGATGGCATGAATCACGCCGAATGTATCAAAAAAGGCATACACAATATTCATGACGATTAAAAAAAATACAGTCGGTGACAGCAGTGGGAATACAATGGTCCAGAATCGTTTTGCCGGCGAGGCGCCGTCTATAGCGGCTGCTTCAATGAATGGTTTGGGTATGGCATGCAATCCGGCTAGGAAAAACAGAAAATTATATGAGATTTCCCGCCATGCGGCGGCAATAATAACTAAAAACAACGCCTGTCTTCCATTTAAGGTATGGTTCCACTCATAGCCGAGACTCTTGAGAAAATAGGCAACCATGCCCACGGTCGGATTGAACAAAAAATACCATATAACCGCGGCAACCACGGGCGCCACGGCATAGGGCCAGATGACCAACGTTTTATAGGTGGTGGCGCCTTTAATGGCGCGATCGGCCAGAACGGCCATCAAAAGGGCTGCCGACATCGCAATTGCAGCCACCGAAAAACTAAAAATCAGGGTGACCCAGATGGAATTCAAATAAAGCTCGTCGGTAAAGATATAAGCAAAATTGGCCAAACCGATAAATTTGGACGACAAGCCGAATGGATCTTCCTGCAGCACGGATTGATAGACGGCCTGAGAAGCAGGCCAGATAAAAAAAACAAGCGTGATAATGATCTGGGGCGCAACAAGAACATAGGGGAGAATTCTGTTGTTGAAAACAACGCGTTTTTCCATGGGAGACCCTATCGTTTAAGAGACGATGAAATGCTGTTCGGTTTAAGGATGAAAAATCACTTGGGAAATCTTGGCATCTCGATGTGTGATTTTTTTTAGGTTTCGATTCGGAGAAAATGCAGGCCGGGGGCACTGCTGCGCTCAGTAGCTCCCGGCCTGGTCAAAGAATGGTTAGCGGTTTGCTCTTTCAAATTTGCGCAGCAACTTGTTGCCTGCAGCCACGGATTCGTCCAGGGCTTGTTGCGCGGTTTTATCGCCGGCAAAAATCGCTTCCAGCGTATCATAGTTGATCGAGCGCACCTGCAGAAAGTTGCCGAATCTGAGCCCCTTTGAGTTTTCAGTCGGTTCGTTCAACGTCATCTGTTTGAGGGCGGTTTCCATATCGGGGTTCTCAGTATAGAGCCCTTGTTTTTTGGCTAAGTCATAAGCTGCCAGCGTGATCGGCAGATACCCGGTAAATTGATGCCAATCCGCCTGTACTTCCGGCTTGGAAAGATAATTGAAAAAGGCGGCAACCCCTTTGTACTCCTCTGCGGGATGTCCTGTCAGCACCCACAGGCTGGCGCCTCCGATGATGGTGTTCTGGGGGGCACCGGTCACATCCGACCAGTACGGAAGCATGCTGGTGCCGAATTCGAATTTGCAGGTTCTTTTAAACCCGGCATACCCAGCGGAAGATTCCGTGTACATGGCAACCTCACCGGTGCTAAATAAGGCGTTACCGAGGTTGCGCCGGCCGCCGTAAACGAAGATGTTCTCTTTCTGCCAGTCGGCCAATTGCTGAATGTGCTTTACGTGCAGGGGACTGTTGTACTTGAATTCGGTGTTCAAGCCGCCGAATCCGTTGGCTTCGGATCCAACCGGAACATTGTGCCAGGCGGAAAAGTTTTCCAGGTGGATCCAGGAGATCCATGCCGTTGAAAATCCGGCCGTCACTACACCGCGTTTTGTTTCGACGATGATTTCATCGATTTTAGCCGCAGACTCCTTTAGACCGGCATCTGCCAGGGCAGCTTTGGCCGCCTCCAGTTTTGAGACGACCGGTTTGATATTGGCGGCCTGGGTGGAATACGTATCTACTATCTTGCGGGCGTAATCTGCTACCTCAGACCAGGTTTTGGGTGGCTTATCCGGGTCGAGCCCCGCCTTGCGGAAAGCTTCTTTATTATACCAGAGAACCGGTGTGGAGCTGTTAAACGGCATAGACAGCATCTTGCCGTCCGTGGTGGTATAGTAGCTGGTGACCGTAGGAAGATAGGCCTGCGGATCAAAGGCAAGCCCTGATTCTGCCATCACTTCATAAACTGGCTTAATGGCGCCTCGCGCGGCCATCATCGTGGCGGTGCCGACTTCGAATACTTGCAAAACGTGCGGTGGTTGCTTGGCACGGAAGGCCGCAATGCCGGCCGTCATCGTATCATGATAATTGCCTTTATAGGTTGCAACCAAATGATATTGGTCCTGGGATTGATTAAACCCTTCAGCAATGGCGTTGACCTTTTCACCCAGCCGGCCGCCCATGGCATGCCACCAGTTAATCGTAACTTTCTCGGCCATCACGCTGATCGGTAAAAGGATCAAGCAGGTAACTATGATAGCGGGAATCCATCGTCGTAATTTCATAGGTAGGCCTCCTTTCAATAGTTGGAGTTTAGTATTTAGATGGGCTAGTTCATTACAGCCTAACGATACGCCAAATAAAGCGGAAAAAACTTCGCTAAGTTGATGATAATGCTAGTTGAAAATGGTCGGATTACAGAGTTCTTGTAACCGTTACTGGATGATAAACTTAGATCAACCGCTCAGGACCAATTGCAGCTCAGCATGTGGGATGGTATCCGCAATAGATTATTTTTCTGATACCAATATGGTCGTTATTACAAAAACAATTTGCAGTTTGTAAAGACTTAATTTTCAATTTTGTTGATATTGGGCGTTGAACTCTCACCAGGGCGCCGGATAGGCTCGCTGCAAGTCGGTGTCCCAATCAAAAAAGCAATTACTGGCGGGACAGTCGCTCATGCATTCGGCAACTGAAGTTTTAAAATGTTATGATGACATAAAAAAATGATTGACATGCTACATTGTGGCATGATAGAGATAAATAGTCCAGTTAGCCTATGTGCCTAACTCAACCTCCTTTCATTCCGGGCGAGCCATTTCCCCTGTGGTTCGCCCATTTCTTTACACGTTTGCGATATGCCCCCGCGAAACGATGCCCTACAAATAAATCAGGCGGCTTTTCATAGCCGCCAGTTCCAGAATCTACAAAGGCTGCATTAATGCCCAACCATCGTTTCTTCGACTCATCCTAATATTCGGTCGAGCTTGTATGGTACTTCTCCGAGCCTGCTATATGAGTTTTTTTCATTAGCCAGATTTTTTCAACAGCAAGAATAACGATGATTATCGTCAGAACTGTGGTGGTTAAGATTAGGCCATAAACAACTGGATTGAACATATGCACCTCAAAATTTGAGAGGGATTGTGGGCGGCCTCGCTCAGAGAACCGCCCGATGCGAAAGAAAAACTCCCTGTGCGCTCCAGCATATAAGCACACAGGAATTATATCTGCAAACACTATGCCAGATCATTTGATCATAACTTAATCATATAATATCAAACAGTTAGTCATTCCACGCGGAATGCCGAATACAATCAGATGTGAAATTGGGTAATAATCTTCAGGATTTTTATGAATTTATTTACATAAAATGAATTCAAAAACGATAGTTAGGAAGACCTCATTAATCAAATTGAAAAAAGATGGTATAAC
>Ga0126326_1000035_pt1 | contig 87144 bp, 72 predicted proteins | sample InaspJWI67metaG_FD_94485 | JGI IMG/M metagenome (GOLD analysis project Ga0126326, IMG submission 94485) | Marine gutless worms symbiont microbial communities from Oahu, Hawaii - Inanidrilus sp. 1 OAHU.JWI-67 metaG | ecosystem: Host-associated > Annelida > Digestive system > Unclassified | place... | reverse complement strand
TTTTTCGATACACTGTCGGACATGGTGGCCTCCTTCCCTGGCTAAATGTTTGGTCTCGCAACCTTTATTTAACCATATCGAGGCCACCGCCTCAAATGTGCGAAAAATATTATACGTTATGACTAGATATATTTACCGTGATGGGCAAACATCAGCGTACGGCAGATGAAATTGCAGCAGCCATTGATGGGGACCCCCGGGCGGTAGCCATGCTTCTCAATGCCCTGGTTGCCATGGGACTTCTTGAGAAAGAGGGCGATCATTTTTTCAACACGCCGGCAGCAGGCACGTTTTTGTCCAAGGATTCAGATAGCTACATCGGCTATATGATCAAGCACCACCACCATCTGGTCCAGTCCTGGGCGCAAATGGACAAGGCTGTTAAAACGGGACGGCCGATAACAAAAGATTCCGAATCGTCCGACGAAGAACGGCGGGAAAGCTTTCTCATGGGCATGTTCAACATAGCCATGGGGATTGCTCCGGTCGTGGCCGACGATATCGATTTGGGAGGTAGAACGAAACTTCTGGATCTAGGCGGCGGACCCGGAACCTATGCCATCCATTTTTGTCTGGCCAACCCGCAACTTTCGGCTGTAATATTCGACCTGCCCACTACCCGGCCTTTCGCGGAAAATACGGTCGCACGATTCAATCTGGCCGATCGCATCAGCTTTGAACCGGGCAGTTATCTCACCGATGCCATACCAGGCCGTTATGACGCGGCCTGGCTGTCCCACATCCTGCACCAGGAATCGCCGGCGGATTGCCAAGAAATCATCAACAAAACCATTTCCGCTTTGAAACCCGGTGGGCTGCTCATGATCCACGAATTCATTTTGGATAATAGTATGACCAGTCCCCTTTTCCCGGCCCTGTTTGCACTCAACATGCTACAGGGAACCGAAGCGGGGCAGTCTTATTCCCAGGGCCAGCTGGAAGAGATGCTAAGAAAAGCGGGTGCGAGCAATATAGAAAGGCTACCATTCCAGGGCCCTACTGAATCGGGTATCCTCATTGCTACGGCATAATGGTTTCGATCTTGGGGATCAGGAATCCGGGTCCTGCTTAAAAAACCGTTTTGAAAAGTTCTGCATGGCGATTTCATCTTCCCGCCAGAACGCCTCACCCTTCGAGCCGCCGCGCAGGCCATCCACCAGGTGAATACGGGCTTTGATGTGTCCGCTTTCGTAATATAGGGTAAACACCCCGTTTATTTTGCCGTTGATGTAAGGCTCCACACTTTCCAGTTTCCCGTTGGCATACCAGTATTTTGTGTCGCCGTGCCGAATCCCGTTTTTATAGCGCTTGGCATATTTCATCTTTTCCCGGCGGTACCCATCCCGGGCATACCCGACAACGGTCCCGGTGTACGGTTTATTTTCCCCGATTTTAAAGAGTCGGCCTTTTTTAATGATGGTTTCCGTGGGCGAAATCCCATTGCAGCCGGCAACCATGAACAGGAGGATGACAGCGAAAAAACATAACGTTCTGTTAAACGGCATACGATCCCCTCCGGGGGTACCCCCGATTTTGGTGCCCGATGATGTATTAGGTAGAGAGTCGTGAAATGCGTCCCCAAAGGATACTATCGGGAATGGCGTTTAAATCTTTAGGCTCCCTCTAGTGGTATTTCGGGCTTGTTTAACAGCTTGAATCAGCCCCGTCCTGTTAAAAAATCATAAGCTGCCTGAATTTCTTTGAATTTTTCTTCAGCCAGCGCCTGAAATTCCTTTCCCAGGTGGGCAATTTTGTCAGGATGGTATTTATTTGCAAGGGCTCGATAGGCTTTGTGAATGTCTTCTTTGGAAGCGCCGGGTTCGATTTCCAGGATTTCGTATGGCGTTTTGGGTTGAACCTGGCCGGCTTTGCTTTGCGAATTGCGTTGGTTGTGGTATTCACCGGCCCTGCCGGTTCGACCGGCCACGGCACCTCTGAGAAAAAACCGCCAGAGCAGGTAGAGGACGACGATATCATCTATCCAGCCGAACCCAATCAGCCAATCCGGCAGCAGGTCCCGCGGAAACGCAAGGTACGCCAGGGCAAGGATGATGAATATGGTTTTCAACGTCACGGTTCTGGAAACTCCGGCTTTTTCTGGGACATAAAGGCGGTGATGCCATGCACGCATTCCCCGGTGGTGATCAGTTCCACTGCCTTTTCATATTCAAGATCCAGGGCCTGGACATAGGACAAATCCGGTGTTCTGCGAATGACCTCCAGGGCGCTGCGGACGGCCAGCGGTCCGTTGGCAGCGATCCCCTGGGCCATTAGCAAGGCTTCCGCGCAGGCATTCCCGGGTGAACTGATCCGATTGACCAGCCCGGCCTCATAAGCCCGTTCGCCCCCCACACTGCGGCCCGTCAAAATCAACTCCCCGGCCATCCCCGGACCGACCAGGCGCGTCAAGGCCACCCCGCCCCCCCAATCGGGCATCAGGCCCAGGCGTACCTCGGAAAAACAAATTTTCGCATTGGGATCCATCACACGCAAGTCACACCGCATGGCCAATTCGGCCCCACCGCCGTAAGCATTCCCATTGATGGCGGCGATGATCGGCACCGGAAGTGCTATCAGGCGGTCGACAACACTGCGCAGGCGGGAAATCAAGTTTTCAACCGGTTGCCGTTGGTTGCTGAAAACGCCATCCACGACCGCCTCGATCTGGGGATTGTCCGGATTAACATCCATGCCGGCGCAAAAGGCGGCCTCCCCGGCACCGGTAATAACCACAACATAGGGAAGGTCTTCTTCAAGGGAAATAACTGTTTCTTCCAGAGCAGTCCACATGTCCGTATTCATGGCGTTTTGGCGATCCGGCCTATCCAGGGTGACAATGGCGATGTGATCCCGGCGTTCGAGGTGCACGTTAGCAGCGGTCATGTATCCCCCTTCCCGTTTAAGGTTTGGTTCGGACTGGCGGGTCTAGTATGCTGCCTTAAATATGTTCAGCTTTGCTTTTTTTGGCAACCTATAATGTATAAAGTGGGTGGGGACATGAAGAAAGTTCAGAAAAAACAAAATTCGAAACACGAATATCGAAATTCGAAACAATAGAGCAATTCCCAATGACCAAAAGAACCAAACAAGAACTGACATGACAAAAAGTGACGTTTTTTTCGGTCATTTTGTCATTTGAATTTTGAATTTGTTTCGGATTTCGATATTCGGATTTCGGATTTAATCTATTGATAGTGGTATTTTGATCCTTGCACAAAAAAGCGGCACCTGCATGAGCAGGGCCGCTTTTCAGTTTTATCTATGTTTCCGGCAACTAATTAATTGCGTCTGCCATCAACTCCCCCACTCGTTTAGTAAAATTGGCCGGGTCCTCGATCTTGCCGCCTTCGCTGATGGTGGCCAGATCAAGCAGCAGGCCGGCGTAGTCCTTGAGAACCGGATCGGCGGCGTCCTTTTCAAATATCCCGTTGATCTTGTCCATCACCGGGTGTTCCATGTTCAGCTCGAGCACCCGCTTGGTGTCCGGGGTCTGCTGGCCGGATGCCTTGAGGATCTTTTCCATGTAGGCGCTCATGTCGTGGTCTTCTCCGGAAAGACAGGCGACCGAATCCGTCAGGCGGGTGGAGGGTTTGACCTCCTTGATCTTCTCTTCCAGGATTACCCTGATCTGTTTGAACAGGCCGTCATACTTGTCTTTCTGGCCCTCATCGACCTCATCCAGCCCCAGATCACCCTTTTCGGCACTTTTGAGCGACTTTCCGTCGAACTCGGTCAGCGATTGGGCCACCCATTCATCCACCGGGTCGGACATGAGCAGTACCTCGTAGTCCTTGGCTTTAAGCTGCTCCAGCAGCGGACTGTTGAGCAGGGCGGCCATGTTGTCGCCGGTAATATAGTAAATGTCTTTTTGATCCGGCTGCATGCTCTCCACATACTCTTTGAGGGAGACCCACTGGCCGTCGGACTTGGTGGTTTTAAAACGGGCCAGCCCGGCAATTTTGTCCTTGTTTTCAAAATCGGTGTGAATGCCGATTTTTAAAACGGCGCCGAATTCCTCGTAAAATTTCTCGTACTCCTCCTTTTCCAGGTTGTTGAAAAGCTCAAAAAGCTTTTTCACCAGGTTCCGGCGGATGTTCTTTACCAGGCGGTCCTGCTGGAGAATCTCGCGGCTCACGTTGAGATTCAGGTCCGGGGCATCCACAACACCTTTCACGAATCGCAGGTACTCGGGCATGAGGTCCTCACAGTCATCCATGATGAAAACACGCTTGCAATAGAGGTGGATGCCGTGCTTCGCCTCTGGGTTGAACAGGTCAAAGGGCGCCTTGGAAGGGATATACAACAGTGCGGTGTATTCGGTGGTACCCTCGAATTTCTTGTGCAGATTTGTCAACGGCGGGTTCCAGTCGTGGCTGATGTGCCGGTAAAATTCCTCGTGCTCTTTTTCGGTCACTTCATCCTGGCTGCGGGTCCAGATGGCTTTCATGGAATTGAGGGTCTCTTCTTTGATCTCCTTCCGGGTGGTCTCGCCGACGGTTTTGCCATCCTTGTCCTTTAATTGTTCGTTATCCGGAATTGGCTCGTCGCGTTCCACATCCATGACGATTGGATAGCTTACAAAATCAGAGTGCTGTTTCACGATGTTGCGGATCACCCATTCATCGGTGAAATCGGGATCATCATCTCCACGCTTTTTCAATTCAAGCGTGATGGTGGTGCCGCGGCTCTCCTTGTCGGTCTCTTCAATGGTATAGGTGCCGTCTCCAAAGGACTCCCAGCGGACGGCCTTATCGCTCCCGGCCGCTTTGGTAAAAATGGTAATTTTATCGGCCACGATAAAGGCACTGTAAAACCCAACGCCGAACTGGCCGATCAATTCCGGCGCCAGGGCGTCGCTGTTGGCGTTCTCCAGGGCTTCCATAAACGCCGCCGTACCGCTCTGGGCGATCGTCCCGATGTTTTCCATGACCTCCTCGTAGGCCATTCCGATACCATTGTCTGTAATTTCAAAGGTTTGCTTGATACCGTCTGACGTGAGCTTGATCTGGAATTCGGTATCGTCACCGAGAATATCCGGCTCGGTCTGGGCTTTGAACTTCAGGCGATCGATGGCATCGGATGCATTGGAGATCAATTCCCGCAGGAAAATCTCCTGGTTGGAATACAGCGAGTTGACGATCAGCTTCAGAAGTTGTTGAACTTCGGTTTTAAATTCATGGGTCTCTTTTTTGGGGGTCATCTTTGTTTCTTCTCCTGCCGAAATAAATTAAGGGTTTGGTAATTTTTGGGTATAAAATTAGTGCGATTTCTCATTTGTCAACCCTGCTTGAAATATCCTGAAAATCAGGTAATATCAGCGCCATGACGGCTGAAAGGATTCACACGATACTGCTCGGAAATACCTGCACGTTCCTGGTTCCCGGAAGGGACGGATTCCTGTTGATCGACGGTGGGCACCGAGTCTGGGGAAACCGGTTTTTCAGGTGTCTTGCCAAAATCGGGGTCCAACCTCGCCAAATCCGGCTGGCGGTCAGCACCCACGTCCATTTCGATCATGTCGGCACCCTGCGGGCTGTAAAAAACGGTTGCGGCTGCAAGGTGGCCGTGCACACTCGGGAAGCGGGTCTGCTCGCTTCCGGCCGGGTGGTCATCCCACCCGGCACGATCTTACCGGCTCGCTTGCTAAAATGGATGACAGATCGTTGCCCGGAGGTAACATCAAGGGTCTGTGCTTTTGATCCAGTGGCGGCGGACCTGTTGATATCCGAACCTATGGATCTGAAGGAGCACGGCTTTGATGCCCGCATTATCCCCACGCCGGGGCATACGGAAGGATCGTTATCGATTCTGACAGCTGCAGGAAATGCGTTTGTGGGGGATCTTGCGGTGAATATGCCCTGGCTGGGCAGACAGCGCTACAGTTCACCATTCGGCGACAGTGTGGGTGAAATGGCGGCAAGTATTGAATCTTTGATCCGTGAGGGCGCAAGGTGGATCTACCCGGCCCATGGGCGACCGTTTGAAGCGCTCAGAAAAGTGCAAACGGCTATTTAGCACCTCACATGCTTTGTCAGGGATAGGTTGCGTGGCTGATTTTGAGGCTGTGAAAAAAAAGCCAGGCTTACAATTGGGAGATGGGCAGAATCTGGGTCCGTTCCAACCGGTATAGCCGCATGCTTATTTATCCCGCATTTCCTGCTGCCGCATCGGCATTGTGTCGATCAGAGCGAAGATTGAACCGAGATCGATCCGCTGGGACTGCCTGAGTTTCTGACCGCCGTCTTTTCCGATGAGTATGGCCGTCAGATTTCCTCTGGTGACTGAAAATTGCCGGCGAAGTTTTTCAGCACTCTCGGCCGGCCACGGTTTCCCATCCACCCGCACCAGACCGGTATCAAAAATTTCGATAATCACCATGTCCCGATCGATTATCTGGTCCGCTTGAGCTTTCAACTCGGTATTCAGAACTCTGTATTCAGGTGCATCCGGGGAAGGTCCAAACAATAGCAGGGGGCGATTTTTCCAGAGGAACGCATCAAAATTGATGCGGTCTTCCGCGCTTTCCCCTGAACCAACAGATACAAAAACACCCATAGCTGCAAGAAACAAAGTGCGCTTTATGTAATTCGTTGTCATCATGGTCATTATAGCCCTTAGGATAGGGCAGTTTTTATAGTCGTCAACAAGATAAGGATAGATAGCGTTAAAACGTGCCCGGCAGCACCGGTGAAAATGCCTTGAAATTTAGAACTGACAGAAGCGGTTTTAAAGCCTTCTATCGGGTTCAAGATCAAGGCGGCCGTGAAATTTGAACCGGAGGAATACTGGATAGTATTTTGAGGATTTAAATTTTGCGTCCAACACAGATATTGGGCCCGATAGAAGGCTTTAAAGCCGCTTCTAAACAAAAGAGCAGGGGGGTGGTGCCCCCTGCTCTTTTATTCAGATTGGAACCGGTTAGCTTCTACAGTTTCTTGAACGTCTGGTACGGTTCCTCGGTCAGAGCATTCCAAGAGTAGATATTGGACTGGAACTTGAGGAATGAGTCATAGACTTTTTTGCTCATGGGATCGCTGGCGGCGACTTCCTCGAGAACCTCCTTGGCCATTTTCTTAAGGGCCTTGAGGACCGGCTCGGGGAACTGCCGCAGCTGGACTTTGTGCTCGTTAACCAGGGTCTGCAAGGCCGCGTTGTTTTTGGCTTCAAACTCAGACAGCATCCACAGGTTGGAACGGTAGGCTGCGGCTTCCACGATGGCCTGCAGGTCTGCGGGCAGGGTATCCCAGGCCTTCTTGTTGACCATGGCTTCGAGGGCTGTTCCCGGCTCATGCCATCCCGGATAGTAGTAGTACTTGGCCGCTTTATAAAAACCCATTTTCAAGTCATGGAAGGGGCCGACCCATTCGGTGGCGTCGATAACACCGCGGTCCAGGTTGGTGTAGATTTCACCACCGGCCACCAGAATAGCGTTGCCGCCGGCCTTGGCCAGGACCTTGCCGCCCAGACCCGGTATTCTCATTTTCAGACCTTTAAGGTCATTGATGGTTTTGATTTCCTTGTTGAACCAGCCACCCATCTGGACTCCGGTGTTGCCGGCCAGCAGGGGTTTCAGGCCGAACTTGCCGTATACTTCTTCCCACAGTTCCATACCGCCGCCGGAATAGATCCAGGCGTTCATGGACTGGGCATTGAAGCCGAATGGAACCGCAGCAAAAAACTGGGTGGCCGGGGCTTTCCCCGCCCAGTAGTAGGCCGCGCCGTGTCCCATTTCCACCGTACCCTGGCTGACCGCGTCAAAAACGCCCAGGGGCGGAACCAGCTCGCCACTGCCGTAGACCGTAATCTCCAGGCGGCCGTTACTCATTTCATTCACCCACTTGGCCATATTGTCGGCGCCCTCGCCCAGCATGGGGAAATGCGGCGGCCAGGTAGTGACCATTTTCCACTTGTATTTTTTCTCTTCCTTGGGCGCAGGAGCCATGGCTTTCAGGTCGGCGATCTCTTTTTTAAGCATCTTGACTTCCGCGCTGTCATCCTGCTTACCGCAGCCGGTCAGTCCGGCCGTTGCGGCGGCACCAGCGCCAACTGCGGCTGCGCCAACCCCAACTTTCTTGATAAACTCGCGTCTTTTCATGAATCCTCCTCCTGTTGAATTGTAATTAGAATCCATCCCACAAAACGAAAAGCATCAGTCGGTGCGGCTTACAGCGCAAACGTTACCTGCTGTAGGGCCGTCATTCTCTGAACGAAACTCATCCGTTTCAGCTACTGCTGCCCCTTGAGGCGACAGGTCATAACGATTTAAATGGAACCGGGGCGGGGTGCAGCAAATGAAGCCGAACTGGTCGAAATTTATATTACATTTCACTATAAGATGTCAACCTGAAAACAGGTGCGAGAATTGGACTTGCCTTTTGGTGCAGTTAACGCTAAGATAACTGGCTATTGTTGCGCAAATAGTCCCTGGAGAACAACTAAATGAAAATATTGAGGTTATACATCAAATTGATCGACGGGCTCAACGAATACATTGGTATCTTTGTGTCGTGGCTCACCACCCTGATGGTCCTGGTCGTCTTCTACGACACCGTCATGCGCTATGCCTTTAAGAAGGGCAATGTCGCCATTCAGGAATTGGAATGGCACCTGTTTGCGGTGGTCTTTCTGATCGGGGCCGCCTATGCGCTGAAAAATGGTGCCCATGTCCGCGTCGACATTATTTATACCCGGTTGAGTGCCAGAACCAAGGCGTGGATCAACTTTCTGGGCTCCATTTTCTTTCTCATACCCTTCGCTTTAATCGTCATCTATTCTACCCAGAATTTTATTGCCAACTCCTGGGCGGTCAGGGAGATGTCCCCGGATCCGGGTGGTCTCCCGGGACGCTACGTCCTCAAAGCCATGATCCCGATTGGCTTTGTCCTCCTCATCCTGCAGGGCACATCAGAAATGTTTAAAAATTTCCTGGTTGCCGTGGGAATAGATGAAGGAGGTCCCGAATAGATGGAATTGATCCATGAATACATGCCGCTGATAATGTTCACATTCGTTTTCGCCCTTTTACTGCTGGGTTACCCGGTAGCGTTTACCATCGGCGGCGTGGCGATGTTTTTCGGTTTCTTCAATTTCGGCCCGGAGTTCTTCGGACTGCTGCCTCTGCGAATCTGGGGGACAATGACCAATTTTACCCTTATGGCGGTGCCGCTGTTCATCTATATGGGGGTGATGTTGGAAAAGTCGGGACTGGCCGAAGAACTGCTGGAAACCATGAGTCTGGTGTTTGCCAAAATCAAGGGCGGACTGGCTGTCTCCGTTGTCTTCGTGGGGGCCCTCATGGGCGCTTCGACCGGCATCGTTGGCGCTACTGTGGTCACCATGGGCCTTTTATCCGTCCCCACCATGCTTAAAAGAAACTACAATAAGTCCCTAACCACCGGTACTGTGGCCGCCTCGGGTACCCTGGGCCAGATCATCCCGCCCAGCATCGTGCTGGTGCTGCTCGGGGATATCATGAATATCTCGGTGGGCGATTTGTTTGTGGGGGCGGTAATTCCTGGCCTGATCCTGGTCGGCCTGTATATGCTCTATATCCTGATCGTGGCCCAGGTCAAACCCCAGTGGGCCCCGCCGATACCCAAGGAAGAGCTGGATCTGATCTCGCGCAAAGAACTCATCACCCGGGTTTCCAAGGCCCTGATCCCGCCGCTCACGCTGATGGTCTGTGTGCTGGGGTCCATTTTCGCCGGCATTGCATCCCCAACGGAAGCCGCCTCGGTAGGTGCGGTCGGCGCAACTATACTGACGGTCATCCACGGCAAATTCAATCTGAAAATCGTGCAGGAAGTCATGAAAACGACGACCAACCTGACCTGCATGGTATTTATCATTCTCGTCGGCGCCACCACCCTGGGTCTCGTTTTCCGAGGGTTGGACGGAGATACCCTGGTTCGGAACCTGATCCATGCGCTGCCCTTTGGGAAATGGGGGATCCTGTTTATCGTGATGTCGATTATTTTCATCGCCGGGTTCTTCCTGGATTTCATCGAAATCACGTTTATCCATGTTCCCGTACTGGCTCCAATTATGGTGGCCATGGGGGTCGACCCGCTCTGGCTGGCGGTGCTGATCGCGGTAAACCTGCAAACATCTTTCCTGACACCACCCTTTGGGTTCTCCCTTTTCTATTTAAAGGGCGTCTGCCCGCCCCAGGTCCAGACCATGGATATCTACAAAGGTATCGTGCCTTTCGTCATCATCCAGCTACTGGGCCTGCTGGCAATCTGTATCTGGCCCGAAGCGGTGACCTGGCTGCCCAAAGTTCTTTTAGGCAGTTAAATAAACTCTCTATTAAATGAAAAAGGCCCGACCGAATCGGTCGGGCCTTTTCAATTTGTTGATTGAAAATATTGGTGTTCACAAGCTGTTATACTTCGCAGCCTGCTCGAAACCCCTGATGCACCGCATCGAAAGCCAGGCCGACCTGGCCGGCATCCCCCACAACTTTGCAGACGATACCCGTTTTCTGCAACGCTTCTTCCAGAGGATTGTAGGAGGCTGAGCCCGCCGCCAGCACGACGGTATCGGCCGGCAGGACCTCCTCACCCTGTTCGGTGGTTACTTTGACGCCGTTGGCGGTGATTTCGAGGGCTTTGGTCTCGATGCTGGTTTTGACACCGACCCGCTGCAACTCCTGGAGCATGCCCCAGCGGGTGGATTTGCCGATATCCTTGCCGATTTTGTCGATCATTTCCAACATCACGATATCGCGGGTACCGCGGGTGGCCAGTTCGAAGATGCTTTCCGGAGCTTCGGCCTGGTTAACCAGCAGGAATTTCACGGCATCGGCTGACAAGGTGCCCTTTTCGGCCAGGAACAGGGCAACTTCAACGCCGACAGCCCCGCCGCCGATGATCACTACGCGTTTGCCGGAATAGACCGTGCTGTTTAGCACATCCCAGGCCTGGACCACGTGGGCCAGTTCCACGCCGGGAATCGGGGGCGTGAGCGGTTTGGCGCCGGTGGCCAGAATCACCGCATCTGGTTTCATCTCTTCAATCAGGCTTTCATTCACAGTACATTTTAGCCGGACATCGATATCCGTAAGACTCATCTGAATGGCCAAATCCCGGGCCAACTGTGAAAATTCCGCCCTGCCGGGAGGCGCCGCCGCCAGGTAGAGCTGCCCGCCAAGTTTGTCCCCCGCTTCGCAAAGGGTCACCTTGTGGCCCCGGCGATAAGCGGCCAGGGCCGCACTCATACCGGCCGCTCCGCCCCCGACGACGAGAATATGGCCGGGCTTTTCGGCCGCCTGGCACATGCCTCTGGTTTCGTAGCCCGCCTCGGGGTTGCACATACACTCCACGTGTTTGAGTTTGAACAGATTGTCAAAACAGCCTTGGGCGCAGGCAATGCAATGCACAATCTCCCTTTCCCGTCCGGCCTGGGCCTTGACGGGCAGATCCGGATCGGCAATGAGGCTGCGCCCCATGGCAACCATGTCGCACAGGTCATCGGCGATCAGCTCCCGGGCCACGTCCGGATCATTGATGCGGTGGCTTGCAATCACCGGTACGGAGACCTTCTCCTTGATACCGCGGGACATGTAAGCGAACACGCCCCGGGGCACACTGGTAACAATCTGGGGAACCCGGGCTTCATGCCACCCGACATTGATGCAGAAAGCATCCACAGAGCCCTTTTCCACAAAGGCTGCGGCAACCTGCTGCAATTCAGCCCGTCCCTGTCCACCCGGCATAAAATCATTGCCGTTCATCCGCATGATCAGGGGAAAATCAGGTCCAACAGCCTTACGGATAGCCTGCATGACCTCTAGACCAAAACGCATGCGGTTTTCCAAACTGCCGCCGTATTCGTCTTTGCGTTCGTTGGTGAGTGGCGAGAAAAACTGGCTGATCAGATAACCGGTCCCGGCCAGGATATCGATAGCGTCAAAACCAGCTGTTTGAACCCGGGCAGCGGCAGCCGCGTAGTTATTCACGATGGCCTGGATGTCCGCAACGGTCAATTCCCGGGGGGTTTCCCGGGTAAAATTAGACGCAACCGGCGAAGGGGCCACCGGCTGCTTGCCGTCCAGGAAAAAGGAAAAGTTATAGCGCCCCGCATGGTTCAGTTGGATGCATGCCAGGGATCCATTGTCCTTGATAGCGCTGGCCAGCCTCGTCAAGCCCGGGATATGGTCGTCTTTGTGGGCCCCGATATTGAGGCTGTTGCCCGCCATCTCATCCACGGTGGCAAAGCCCACGCAGATCAACCCGGCCCCGCCTCTGGCCCGGCGGGCATAAAATTCGACGATCTGGTCGGTTACTTCAAAATCTACACACATGCCCAGGTGCATGGCCGGCAGATATATCCGGTTTTTGATTTCCACCTGGTTGATCTGAATGGGTTCAAACAGCGGGTCTCTCATGATTTCTCCTTGTCTTTAAGGCCCTTAAACGAAATCAACCGGCGCTGCATCACCCGGTCGATAATATAAGTCCGCAACCCCCGGGCCACGTGGGTCATTTCCAGCGTCAGGGCTGCATCTTCATCAAAAGCCAGATCATGGGTATGGCGACGACGCAACTCAATTTCGTTTTGCACTATCTGGTCGGCAAGTTGAGGATAAAAAGTGAGTTCCTCAAACTGGAACCCTAATTGTAGCCCGTTTTTCAAAAGCTTGCCAACGGCCACATCCTCGCGATCAAATCGCTCATTCTCCAACGGGATCAAAAGGCGGGCATCCACCAGGACCTCTATTTGATCAGCGGATAAACCGGTGGCCTCGGCCAGACCCTCGGCATCCAGGCGTTGCTCACCCTCACCGGCAAACAGCAGCGTTTGAAGATCCAACAGCGTATTGATGTCCTTCCCGCGATCCATTTCTTTCAGCAAGCCTTTAATGGCAGCCAGGGGCAAACGGTGGCTGGATTGAATGCGCCGGATAAAGGCAATGCGTTCCACGCATTCGGGGTGGTAATAGGCTACGTTTGATACCGGACGCACGGGTTGCGGAAGTAACCCCTTGTTTACATAGAGTAAAATAGTTGATTTGGGAATTCCGGTGGCCGCTGAAAGGTCTTTCATTTTATGGTATGGCGTACCATTCTCAGTCGTCGGCCGTTTATTTTGCACAGGTGTCGACATGGTAAAGACATAGAATCAGCAAAACCAAAAGTGTCAAGTGACACTTTACGCTTTTTCGGTTTGGAACTATCAACCTGATGATATGCTGATATTGCTGACAGTCGTCTGGTCGGCTAGGCTATTTCCTCTAAACTTTATGCACAATCGGGATTCGGGATCGGAATCGACGACATTGCATTGAGAGATCGCATTAGGTTTGATCTAAACCCGCTACTTCTGGGTGGAGAACCCTAAGAGGTTCTACCGATCCGGAGAGGATATACCATCCATGGCAATATCAAAAAAGACTCAACCTATTTGTTTCATGCATCATTTTGTTACTTTTCTTTCACGTGATAAGAAAAGTAACCAAAAGAAAACGCCCATAAGACGCGGCCCTTCGGGCTGCCCTGCGCTTCTCGGCAAGGGCGCGCTCAGCACAACTCGCTGCGCTCAGACAAGCACTTCGCTCGCTTCGCCCTTTCCTGTGATGCTCGGCGCGTCTTAACGGGGGAGGTCAAACCCGCAAACCAAATCAGCCCCTTTGCGGGGGCTTGCTGATGCTCTCACCCAATAGAAGGAGCAACCCTCAATCCCGATAACGATTTTGGTATAATTCATTTTATGGCAAGGCATAATAACGTCAGGAATAGGTTAGCACCGGGGTAAAAGGTACTATAGTATCCGGACAACCGGATAGATTTATATTGTAATAATCTCGGTCCTATACTATTTCGCAAGACTTATGCGAGCTGCACTGAAAAACCCCATGTATCTTTACCTGATCGTTTTCACAGCATGTGCGACGGTGGGGCTCCAGGCCTGGCGAACGCTGTTCAACAATTTTGCTGTTGAGGTAGGGGGGCTGGAAGGCAACCATATCGGCGTCATCCAGTCCGTCAGGGAAATACCGGGATTCATGACCCTGCTCGTCATCTATGCCATCCTCGTGATCCGGGAACACAGGCTTTCCGCACTTTCAATCCTGGGTTTGGGTTTCGGACTGGCCATGACCGGCTTTTTCCCCTCCTACCTCGGGCTGGCCATGACCACCCTGGTCATGAGCTTCGGGTTTCACTATTACGAGACGACCAACCAATCTTTGACCCTGCAGTATTTCGACAAAGGCACCTCTCCCTGGGTCTTCGGTAAACAGCGTAGCGTGGCAGCGGCCTCCAGTATCGCCATCGGCCTGGGCATCTGGGTGCTGGAACCGTTTCTGAGTTACACGCAGCTCTACCTGCTCATCGGTGGTTTGATTATCGCGGCAGCTGTCTGGGGATTTTTCCAGGACCCCACGGACAAAAACCTGGTGCCCCAGCATAAGAAAATGATTATCCGGTCAAAGTACTGGCTTTTTTATTTCCTTACCTTTATGTCCGGGGCCCGGCGCCAGATTTTCATCGCTTTCGCCGTGTTTCTGCTGGTGAAAAAATTCGGTTATTCCGTCCAAGAGATTACCATTCTGTTTGTCATCAATAATGTGGTGAATTATTTCTTGAGCCCCATGATCGGCCGGGCCATCATTCGTTATGGTGAACGCAAAGTCCTATCAGTGGAATACTTCAGCCTGATTTTCATATTTGTTGGCTACGCGATCACGGATTCGAAACTGGTGGGGGCTGTCTTATACATTCTCGATCATATTTTTTTCAATTTCGCCATCGCCATCCGCACCTATTTTCAGAAAATTGGAGACCCACGGGATATCGCCCCAAGCATGGCCGTCAGCTTCACCATCAACCATATTGCGGCTGTGTTTCTCCCGGCTCTCGGCGGCATTGTATGGATGATCGACTACCGGATCGTCTTTATTGCCGGGGCGGTTATGAGTTTAATTTCCCTGGCAGCCACCCAGTTAATCCGGGTCCCTCGGGATGGATGAATTCGAAATAGGGATCGGCATCAAAATCGTCATCGCAAAAATCAGTCCTCTCGAGTGTAAAGGGAGCTGATTTCGATATTGAAACCGATGGCGATTTCCTATACATTCAAAACGGTTGCATCAGTAAACCTTCCTTTGGGAGAAACCTTTCCCCAATACATTGAAAGTGTTTTCCGTGATCATAAATGCATCCTGATCGATGCCGAAAACAATTTCCTCCATGCGCTTTAATTGCAGGTTATGCACAACGGTCATGAGAATCTTGCGGGAACGGCCGGAATAAGCCCCCTGACCCTCTAGAAAGGTAGCGCCTCTTTTTAATTTCTCCATAACCACCGGTGCGATAGCATCCGTATTTTCAGAAACCACAAGGACCATTTTGCGCTGGTTGAAAATACTGAGGCAGTAATCCATGACCTGGGCGGTCAGAAAGCTCATCGCCACGGAATAAAGCATCGGGTCGAGCTCGCGCAGACCGAAACCCAAGCTGAACAGAACCAGGTTGAAGGCAAAAAATAAACGCCCGATGGGAATATTGAATCTCTGGTTCAGGATCACCCCGATAATATCCGTTCCCCCATTTGACCCTAGAGACCGGAGTACGATACCGGCGCCGGCCCCAATCAAAACACCACCGGCCAGGGCCGCCAGAACCGGGTCCTTAACCGGTATCTCAAAAGATATCAGGTCAATAGTTGCGGTAAGCGCCAACGCTCCATACAGACTGTAAAAAAAGAAGCGTCGGCTCACGAACAAACCGCCGAGAATGAAAACCGGAATGTTGACCAACAAATACCAGACTCCCGGAGTAAGGGTATCCGTGAAATAGTAGATCAACAGACCCAGACCGGATATGCCGCCCGTAATGAAACCATGCGGCACCGCGATGGCCTTGACGCCCACGCCCAAAATAAACGTACCGGTACTGATTAAAAAAAGGTTCCAAAGGATCGAAAATCTCTATCCGCTTGCATTGCCACTCCAAGTAATTTTAGGAATCTTTTGAAAATAATTTGGTTTGGGTGTATCCCAATAGCGCTGGTCAAAATAAGAACAGTTGCCTTGAAAGCAATACCCGGAAGTAATTTTTTTTGATGAGGCCTCTCACGTGCCGCGAAAAAAGAAGAAACAGAGCAAGCTGAGACGCGCGCTTTCCATGTTCTCCCTGGCGGCCGTCGCGGTCATCCTTTTTACCGTCTTCCAGGTATTGACCTTGCGATTTGTAAATCCACCTTTTACGTTGAGCACGACTTACGACCGGGTGGTCCAGGTATACAAAGGAGAGCCCTGGCAAAAGCCTGCCTGGTATTGGGTATCCTTGAATGACATGTCCACCCATCTGAAAAGGGCCGTTCTCGCTGCGGAAGATCAGCGTTTTTTAAAGCACCATGGTTTCGACTTCATTGAGCTGAAGATTGTTTTCCAAGACCTGTTCACCGCCGGCAAAAGCAGAGGTGCCAGTACGATTAGCATGCAAACCGCCCGGACCATCTTTCTGCTGCCCAGCCGGAACATCATCCGCAAGCTTCTGGAGGCTTATTATACTGTTTTAATTGAGATTTTGTGGAACAAGCAGAGAATTTTCGAAGTTTATATGAATACGGTGGACTGGGGTCGGCATATCCTGGGCGCGGAGGCGGCTGCCCGCACCTATTTCAGCCGGTCTGCCAAATACCTTACCCGGGAACAGGCTTGCCCTGCTGGCGGCGATCCTGCCCAGTCCCCGACGCTGGTCACCGGTCACACCGAGCGAACATGTTCGCTGGCGACAGAAACGCATCATGGCGGCTATGGATAAAATGCCTACATTATAGTAGAAGCTATCTCAAAAAAGTCTTTTGGCCCAATCTCGGCGTTGGGCGCTAAATGGGCGAGTAAATCGCCTCCGTAAGGAATACTGCTAATTGTAGGGCGGACCAAATCCTCGAAATACACCAGTATTCCTCCGGTTCGAATGTAGCACCCGCCTTGACCTTGAACCAAAATCCGTTTTTTGAGATAACTTCTAAGAAGGCGCAAGGGTTCGAGGGGGTCAGGAGTCAGGAGTCAGGAGTCAGGAGTCAGGAGTCAGGAGTCAGGAGTCAGGAGTCAGGAGTCAGGAGTCAGGAGTCAGGAGTCAGGAGTCAGGAGTCAGGAGTCAAAAAAGATACCCCATATCATGCTGAAACAAAAGAGGTTTTTCCATGCGTAGAGTTATTCCGATATCGTTACTTATCATTGTTCTTCTTCCCGCAATGGCTTTTGCTGAACGGCTGCACCCCAAACGCTGGTACCAGGAACGCTGGTGCGCAAAATATTTCGATCAGGGCGAAGTTTCCGTATCTGATCAATATGACTGTCTTTCACAGAAATACGTCATTGAGTTCGACTATGCGGACAAGTGGTATGAATCAATAGGCGAAAGTCTGCACTATGCCATACAAACCGGTCGCAAGGCGGGTATCGTCTTGATCATGGAAAACGAAAGCGACATGAAATATTGGATAAAACTGAAAAAAACCATCGAACATTATCACTTGCCGATCGATATCTGGAATACATCCCCTTAACTCGTGCCCAACCATAAACGGCATCTTTTGGCCCAGAGCGGCGTTTTCGCTCTTTTGGGCACGCAGTGCCGATTTTCAAGCCGCCAGGCGCATCCGTCAGCGCTATCCTCGGAATAGCCCACTATGCCTGTGGTTTCAAAATCGCTCAAGCCTTGCACCACGTTAGGCATTAGCTTCGCGTCACTCTGAACCAAAATCTACCATTTCTGGATGGTCACTAACTCTGACTGCCCTGCAACTCAGATAAATTCCTAAAGTTATTCGGCATACCGGCCGATAAACAATGAAAAGGGCCGGCGATCACAATCAGATGACCGGTCAAAACCGTTTCTTCAAAGAAAATTAGCCGATAATTCAAGCATTTCAAGCACACCACCAAGTCCTCAGGTTGATCCTTGCCATATAAGGCAGGTAGATAACGTTGATTCCATGGATAAGAAAAAGATAGAAGAAATAGATGCGCTTTTACAGAATCTCCTGCACCGTGAAATGGGGGGTTCGGAAAAAAAAACCATCTCCCAAGCGGGCCTGCGGCGGTCGCGGCAACGTGATTCGACGCCGAAAAGGGGAACCTGAAAAACGCCTGGCAGTTCCGAACTGTTCGTAAGATCAGATTTCGGTTGAAAACCTCCACTCTCCGGTGGTACTTTTTCAAGGTACACACCGAAACACCCCCCTTATTCGCGCAAAAGGAAAAACGGGCAGATCTGCCGGCTGTAAGGGGGTGCCGCCCGGAGGAGGAAGCATGCCATTTATACGTCTGCTGATAATGGTTGCCGCAGGCACCCTGCTCGCTGTTGCCGCTCAAGCGGATGAAGCCCGCCTTGTCACCGCCGATGATTTTATTGAAACCCTGAGCAAGCCCACCATCGCTCATGAAGGCTTTCCCGACTCCGTGGATGGGAGTCAAAAACCGCGCTTTCGCCTGCGGGGAATCAGCACCGCGGCCAGGCCACCGGAAATAGCCATCAACATTTTCTTTAAATCCGGCAGTGTCGAAGTGGCCGATGATTTCTCAAAAAAGCAAATGGCCGAAGCCGGTAAGGCGCTTTCATCCGAGATTTTGAGACCGTACCGTTTTGAAATAGCCGGACATACGGATAGTGTCGGCAGCGAAGCATATAACCGGGATCTCTCCGAAAAACGGGCCCGTGCTTTAAAGCAATACCTGATGGATCAATACAGTGTGGCCGGACATCGTCTGGAAACGATTGGGTATGGTGAATCTCAACCGGTGGCCGACAATGATACCGAGCAAGGGCGGGCCAGGAATAGGCGGGTAGTTTTCAAACGACTCGATTAGACGCTGTCTAAAAAGCGTCTTTTGGCCAATCTCGGCGTTGGGCGCGGGGTTTAAATGCTCAAAATACATGATGTATTCCTCCGCTTTAAGCCCCACGTCCGCCTTGATCTTGGACCAAAATACACTTTTTAGACAGCGCCTAATGCTTATTTAAAAGTACAACTGGCATTCACCAAGCGCTAACCGTTGCAACATAATCCGATTTGATTCCGCTAAAGATAGATAACATTCTAAAGGGGGAAATAGTCTAAGCAGATTGATTTTCATCATGTTGTAACATTGTGCTTGTACGGCGTAGCTTTGAAAGAGAAGACGGAAGCCTTGAAGGCGTAGACGGGACCTTGAACCAAGATCCCTCTTTGAGAGAGCTATTATATCGAAAAATTTACGCCTGCCGGTCTTCCCAATTCAGGATGTACTTTTTGACCGTGCGGCGGTCCAGGCGGGTGCGCCGGGCAACTTCCCCATAGGTTCCATATTCGCAATACAACCGGTGGCAGTGCTGCTGCAAAAGGCCGCGCGCATCCAGATCTTTCTGCCTATCTTGCTCTGCGTGTAGGAAGCCCGCATCGCCGGTGACATCCCCATGAATGCTCTGGTAGGAACGGTTTAGTAGGATTTGCCGGATACATTGGCCCAGTTCGCGCACATTTCCCGGCCACCTATAGCCCGGACTTAATTCGGCCGCGATGATATCACGCGTGAGGCGGACCAGATCTTCCGAAGGGCGGCCGATAATGCGAGCCACGGTGTGGGCCAGCAGATCATCCAGTTCCCGGGGATCCTCTTCGATTCGGTGCCGAAGAGGCGGAACGACAATCACATCCGAACACATCCGGTACAGAAAATCTTCCCGGAGGATCTTGTGGCGCACGATATTTCCAAGGGGGCGATTGGTGGCCGCAATGACTCGTCCCTTGAACCTGAGCGTATCGTGGCTGCCCACCGGACTGAACTGGCGCTCTTCAAGCACCTTGAGCAGCTTAATCTGGATGGGTTGGGACACGTCCCCAATTTCATCCAGGAAGATGGCCCCGTGGCGACTGCAGCGACTGAAAACCCCGGCATGATCGTAGGTCGCCCCGGTAAAAGCGCCTTTACGGTGGCCGAACAATTCCGACTCGATTAATGTTTCCGGAAACTGGCTTAGATTCAGCTCTATAAAGGACCGGGTAAAGCTCTCTGCGAAACAGCCGGTGTCGCTATTGAAGGGGATAAACCCGGACTGCCCAATGGCCGCAGCGACTGTTCCTTTGCCCGTCCCCGTCTCGCCGAGAATCAGGGTGGAAAAATCCTCCATGCGGTCATGCAGGTGTCGCTCATAAATATCCCGATCCATAGTGAAGACATTGTTCCACAATCGCTCTCGTAATCGGCGCATGCAGGGGCTGCGACCGATCAAACCCCTGTAGATGAAAAAGTAGGCGCGGCGGAATTGGAAAATGTATTCCAGATACCGTACCGCCGCCGGGGGCGATATGCCGCCGGCCTCCATATCAGCCAACATATCAGCAGCGAACTTAACGGCCAGTGGTTTTTCACCCTGGGCTATCTGATCCTGGATGAGTTTGTCCAGGTCATCGGCATAACGATAAAAGACATCAAAGGCCAGGGAGCGCTCGAGCGCTTGCCGATCCGTCCCGGTATAGCTGCTGACATCGAGACGCCCCTGTTGACGCAAAAACTCCAGGCGGCAGGACACCTCCCTGATAGCGGCATCTATTTGTTCTATACGGTCGTTGCCCGGCAACCGGCCGGCGATCTCCTTGTCGATCCGGTCCCGCTCAGCGCTGAACGGGTTGCTGAGCACCGCCCTGTTCACCAGCTCAAAATACTCCAGTTCCTCTGGATCAAGTTTATACTGATGGCGCATACCGCACCCCCCTGCAAAACACATTGTGTATACATACTACATCACAACATGAACAATATCTTTTTTGTACTACAACGCTATCAGCGATGCAAACAAAATAAATTGTGTAAATACGATGTTTTAATTAAGGAGACGGGTCTGGCACGCAAATTGATACATTCAAGGTTAATGCCCAGGACCATATAGGGATGTGCCTCACGCAAAGCTGATCCTAACAACTTCTTTTTCACCGCTACGATTGGATCGCAAAAATCATGGGCGTAACAAACCCTACCCGCAGAGACTGGATCACACTGTTCAATTTGGTTTCAGGTCAAGGAAGAATAAAATTTCATCCGCAGGGATACATTGAGCATTTTGAGGACTGAAATTATTATTTGACACCGAGATGAAGCCAAAGGGGACCTTGGGGCACAGTCTACTGAAAGGAGGTGCCCCATGCAAATCCTATTTCGCCTGGCGGTTGTTATTTTGATCGCCGTTATCACCAACGCCTGCGTTTCCCAACACTCCGTAAAGAAAGCCGCCCAAAAAGTAGAATCCGAATGGAAGGCTGAAAATGCTCAAATATTGAAAGCGGCAGGACAACGTAATTTCAAGGCGACCAAGCAGCAGGGATTCGAGGCTGCCCAGGCCGCAGCCAGCCGCCTGGGTATGATCATTGAGAACCAGACGTACGAAACCGGATTCATTTTCATGGCCGCCCCGGCGCCCACGCCCTTGAGTGCCCCCGAATGGGAACAGGTGCAGGCCGCTGAAACCAGGACAATGCGGGATCTGGTAAGTCAGGACCTGGGCTTTTACCAATGGTTGGTCACCCTGGATCCTTCGGGCAAAGAAGTACTGGCCAATGTCATTATAAAAGAGACGGCCGAAGGTATCGATGTCGCGCTCGGTCTGAGGCTGCGCGTAAAGGATAGTTCCACCGACAAGCTCAAACGTATGCAGCCGCCGCCGACCGCCGTGCGCATGGGGCTGGCCAAGTTTTGGGCCACCTACGAGATGGAACTGGATACCATCCTTTCCCAGGCGCCCCCTTCAATCAAGAGGCCTTCTAAAAAACCGGCTGACGCGCCGCCCAAAAAGCCAGCCAAGACTTCCGCCGTCGCTATGGTTACCAATCCGGACGCTGTGGTCGTGATCATTGGTAACCGCAATTACACCGACGAGGTGCCGATCGTGGATTTTGCGCACCGCGACGCCGATGCGTGGAGGACTTTCGCCCTGGAGCAACTGGGCGTAAGTGAGCTCAATATCATCGACCTGCGGGATGCCACCCTGGCGGAAATGGAAACGGTTGTAGGCAACACCCGCTCCCATACCGGCCAGCTCTGGCGCTGGATTCGTCCGCGTGAATCGGATCTTTTTGTCTTCTATTCCGGCCATGGCATCCCGGGAACGAAAGACAGGCGTGCCTACCTGTTACCGGTTGGCTGCGACCCGGATATGGTCGAACTCCAGGGTTATCCCCTGGATCTGCTCTACAACAACCTTGCCAAAATGGAAGCGCGCACTACCACGGTATTGATTGAAGCCTGTTTTTCGGGCCAGAGCCCGGGCGGCCAACTGCTTCACGGAGTCTCGGGAATTCGGATTGTGGCCAAGACACCCCCGGCCGCCGCGCTGACCATCATCACCGCCGCACGCGAAGACCAGATGGCCTCCTGGAACTGGGAAGCCAAACACGGGCTTTTCACCCAGCACCTGTTGAAGGCCCTTGGCGGAGCGGCTGACCAAAAACGCTACGGCAAGGCTGACGGTATCGTCACATTGAGCGAAGTCCAGCACTACCTGGACAGGGAAATGAGCTATGCGGCCCGCCGCAACTACGGCCGCACCCAGCAAGCCATGGTCTATGGTGATCCGGAAAGGGTTCTGGTCAACCTGGACACCCAATAGGCCCCCTAAAAATGGGGCCCGGTTTAAGTTATCGCTGGCTGTAATGTGGAGGGAAAAACATGAAGCCTAAAATCGTGTTGTCCTACCTAATGTTGATAGTGCTGCTGAATGCAGGCTGTTCTGCAAAAAATATTGAGCAGTCTGAAACGTTGGCCTGTTTCACATCAATAACAATTTCTCCTGATGGCCGCTATGTCGCAGCGGGAAGAAACATCTTTAACATCATATATCTGTACGATGCAAAAACGCTTGAAATTGTAAAATATTTCAGAGGCCGTCAGAAAGATACCTGGGGGAAAATGTATGCGGGCACCCTTTCTTTTTCTCCCGATGGGAAATACCTGGCAGCCGGAGGCATAGATAATGTTGTTGTGGTTTGGCATGTAGAAACAGGCAAAGAAAAACTTTATCTCAAAGACCTTAAAAAACCTGAGTGTATCGCTTTTTCACCCGATGGAAATACCCTGGCGGTCGCAGGCCCGGACAGTTTTATACACCTTGTCAATATGCAAACGGGAAAAGTGGATGGTGTATTGAGAGGACATGTCGGAGGGGCTTTATGCGCCGAATTTTCACCTACAGAAAAATTTCTGATCACCGGAGGCAAGGATAATTATTTGCGGTTATGGAATCTGGAGTCCAAAAAACAAATTGCGCAATATAAAGGTCACACTGCTCCGGTTGAGAGAATTACGTTCTCACCAAAGGGCGACAAAATGGTTTCGGCAAGCAAATCGGAAATTAAATACTGGGAAGTCCACACACAGACGGCAACCAGTGAAGTATACGGGCAGAAAAGTATTCAAGCCAATAAAGACGCTTTAGCCTTGTTTGTAAATCTTCTGGGGGTGGTAAACCTAGCCCACAGTGGGCTTGCCTTCACGCCGGTATCATCAAGACGACTCGAATTGATGGAGCCTCTGTCTGCGGACTTTTCTGCAGATGGGCAATATTTAGTGGTTACCGTACCAGGCACAAAGCTGTTTAGTAATTATGAAATGCGAATCAAGAATCTCAATACTGATGATGTAGTCAAAGTTGATGGCCAATTTTTTTCTCTGGCGGTAAGTCCGGATGGGAAATATGCAGCGACTGCAGGTGTGGGGGTCAAATGGTGGGATCTACAGACGGGAAAAGAGATTTCCCGGCAGGAGCCTTAATGTCAATCTACTTCCACATTAAAAACTTATGCAGAGCCGCACCCAATTACTTTGCTGCGCATTTCAAATCCAGGATTATAGCAAACGGTGATTCATATGGCTATGAATACCAAGGTTATAAAGAATGGGTAGGTGGCGAAACATTCTTATTCACCACCAGGAAATTAAATATGTTTCCGAAATGGGGGCCCTATGAAGGTTTCAATGTATTTCATATGCGCATTGTTTGTCTTTGCAATCCTTGTTTCCTGTGCTCCGCATCGCGGTGTTGCTGGAGAATCTGAGCACCTTTCAAATATTCGCAAACTTATCGATGGCGTGACCACCAAGTCAGAAATTTCAGATCAATTGTTATCCCCGATTAATTCATTTGAGAAGGGCCGAATTCTAATTTTCAGGTGGATGCCAAGCTATGAGAACCAGTATCACATTGTAACGGTATTTGATGACAATGATATTCTTCAAAAGCACAGCATTATCAAGGTTAGGTGACCAAAATGACAAGATCCTTTCTTTATAGATGCGTTTTGTTTTCAGGATTTATGTTGGCCTTTGTTTCTATCAGTAACTGCATGTATATCCCAACACCCACGCATAGCTTATCCTCGTCTTGTGGTGTGGTTCCCATTCAGGTGATCGAATCTATCACGCCTGGCAAAACTACCCGAGAAGATTTGGTTCTAAGAATAGGCGGTCCCGATCGACTCTACCAAGGTGAAAGAATTTTCGTGTATGAGTGGTCGGGAAAAGAAAGGGTTTTAGCTGCCGGGTATGGGTATTCTGGAGCAGCTGCAACAATTGAAAGAAATCACTATCTGGCAATTGAATTCGATCAAAAGAACATAGTTGTCAATTATAAGCATTATGCCTCCGGACTTTTCGATAGTCTCTATAGTCGTGGAACAGGCGCAGAACAAAGAATGCTTGAATGGGTAGAAGCGGCCGAAAAGTAATGCAAACCTATTTACCAATCCATATTTTAATCTAAAAAGTATGGAGGCGTTATGAGAAAGATTAAAATAAAAATCATATTTCTTCTTTTTCTTTTTCAGCCTTTAACCATGGGGCTTACATATGCAGAGGAAGAACACCATCGCGAGGGTTTTTGGGGTGGCATTGATGTGGGTGCCGGCTTGCTGGAGCAATCGCTGGATAACAGTACCAAAGACGACACCACTTTCTATCTAGGATTCCAGGGCGGGTACGCGCTCAACCCAAACTTTTTAATTGGTTTGGAGTTGAGTGGTTGGCTTTTGGAGGCGGCCAATGTGAATGACCCTAGGTATGGTGAAGGAGTTAGCCAGATCCTGGCCATTTTCAGATATTATCCGTTTCAAACGTCCAATCTCTTTTTGAAGGCCGGTGGCGGGCATGTCCGTATGTGGAATAATCGACCCGGGGAACCATCGGGCATGAACGGAGGCGTTTTTTCAGCAGGGGTTGGTTATGATTTCTTGGTTACTGATAAAACAGCGCTCACCCCGTTTGCATCCTATTATCTGGGCAATCCGGGTGCCATAGATTACCGGGCCATCAATTTTGGAATCGGGGTCACGTTTCATTAGGGATAGCGCTACTGGATCAAGTGTCCAAGGTCCTCTCTTTGTAAAGGCTCTGCTCTATATAGCGAAGAAATTGCACACTGAGGGAGAATATGGCAAGGCCTGGGCAGATGTCCACCAGGCCCAAATCTTGGGCTTTCACGTTCACCCTAAATTTCTTGAAGAGCTTCGTGAAGTATCAGGAAGGGAACAATAATCCATCGTTGCTTGCGCTTTATTCGTTATCAAGTATAAGCGCTTTCTTTAACGCATGAGGAACATTATGAATAATTATCTTGATCGCAAGGAGGTCAAAATGAAAGCTTTCATTTCAGTTTCTCTTTTGGTTACATTCACGATATCAACATGCATGTTAGGTTGCGCAAGTCAGCCAGATAAGCTGCAATCACAGTATGTGTCACCACTACAATACAAGGACTATGACTGCGAGCAAATTGAGCAAGAATTAGAGACAGTTTCCAACAGGGTTACTACCCTATATACGGACTTAAAAAAGAAAGCAGACGGCGACAGCGCCCAAATGGCAGTTGGTATGATTATATTTTGGCCGGCCTTGTTTTTCTTAGAGGGGGGAGATGGGCCGGAAGCCAATGAATATAGCCGGCTCAGAGGAGAAAAAGCCGCTTTAGATGAAATCGCAGTCCACAAGAAATGTCCAATCGATTTAGATCAATACGAGCTATTAACTGACAAACTAAAACGCCAACAGAAGCAAAAACTGAAAGAGCAAGGCAAAACAGTTAGTAAAAGGAAATTCACAGAAAGTTACCGTATAGCGATATTCCCACTCAATATTTATGCAACTTGGGGAGCCCAATACATTGGAAGCCATAGAATCAAATTTGTACAGGGGATAACCGCCATAGCGGCTAACGATAAGGATATCAGTTTAGAATACTGCTACAAGGGGTTTGAGGGTCTCCCCTCGAATGTTACAATCCTTGAGGAGGTTTTTGATGACCAAGGCAACAATGTGTGGAAAAAGAGATCTTTCTTGTCCTTAAAGGAACCTGATTGGAAGGAAGTTGGGAGGGTTGGTCGAAAAATCGACACGGATCTTATTGTGATGGTAGGTGGCGATATAGGTAATTCGACTTTTAGCTTTTATTTGTATGATATAGAGAATAATCAAGTTTATTCGAAAAAGGTTGATGCCCATTGGCCCATTTTTGGTGATGTTGCAGAGAAAACAGTTCGTTCCCTGGTTGAAGATTTTTATAATGACCAATTGTGATACCTCCGATAAGTTGACGGACTAAAGCCCTACTTAATCTCAACCACTATCTTGACTTGACACTCTTTCTTTAACACGTCTGGAGCAATCTAATAGGCAGCCATTAGCAGTACGACCGCCACGTAAGGTGAATATCTTGGGCATCCCGACATCAAGTATACAGCTTCTGTGTATGGATCCAAAGAGATATGGCCAATGATGGAATGGTTTTACACTTTTTTGTTATGGATTGCTGGTTTTCTGTATTGGTTTTTATACATAACAATGCCACTGCTGCCTACTTGGTCCCTTTATATTTTCCCAATACTCCTTATGAGGCTCCTAATAGACATTGCCAAAACCCATTTTGAAATAAAGAACCCACGATGGAATAGGTGGGATACATTATTGGTTTTGGGGCCATGCATTACCTATTATGCGTTGATGATAGTGATGACCTTTCTCGGGTGTAAGGGTTTCAAGACAATATTTATTGCCCTAACCGTACACTGGAGTCTTGTCTTTGCGGCCATGGGCTGTATTGCATCAGTAACCCCAGTTTTAAGAAATGTTTTTGTGGGAAAATTACCTGATAAGGTGTTTGGGATTGGAATGTTTCTTCTCATAGAGGTATTGTCAGTTGTGGCCAACGGCGCATTCATTGCTTCATTCTGTGATTCTTAAGTCTTTTCAGGCAAACGTGGTCAGGCCAAATTACGACCATTCATGCTCAATGACATGCTTCAGCAAAAAAGCGCGGATTATCCGATATAGTCCAGACCTTTCCAGTTAACGATATCCGCTTTTAATTCAGAACTGCTGCGAGCGGTAAATCTCCGAACAACTCCTTTCGCGACAACCAGGGGGTCTGCTGCCCGTAGGTCTGTTGATCGACATAGTCGCTGACGTAGTCTACCAGTTCCAACAGCTCGACGAAACCATTCTTATCCCGGTCCGCAACCCTGCTCTGTGGACCGAGTCCCTCGGTCAGGGCATAGGTAAAGATTCCGGCACCGCCTCCAAAATCCGGACTTTCAAACGAGTATTGCCGGCCTTTCGAGGCCGAAAACACCATCACCCCGCCCCGTTGGCCGCTGAAAAAATCACGGGCCAACTCATCGTTGGGCACGACGGTCTCGGTGACGATACTGCCCGAATGGCAGGCGTCCAGCATCAGAATAGTGCGCCCTTTGATCTTGTCCAGGTACCGCCCCAGGCTGGCCCAGCTGATTCCGCCCCTGGCCGGGTCGTGCAACCGCCCTTCTGAGGTTAGAAAGTAGAAGACACCCTGTTGATTCCTGACCCCGTGGCCGGCCATAAAGATCATCACCACGTCGTTTTCCGATACGGCTTTGAGTGTATCCAGGGCAGCTTCAATGCTCGCTGCGGTGGCCTGCTCGTCGACAAGCAGCCGGGTTTTGACTGCCCCGAATAATTGGCCGCCCTGGCCTTCCAGGGTTTTCATCATGGAAAATGCGTCGGTGTGGGCGAACTCCAGTTGCCACTTTTCCGGCAGGTTCGGGTAGCTACTGATGCCGATTCCCAATACATGTAGGATCGGCTTGGCAATGTCCTGGGCGCGGCAGACGACGTCAAGGTATTGGGGATTGCTGGAAAAGCCCTTTTCGTCATAGGCAATGGCGGTAATCCGGTTGGCACCGGCAAAAAGAGGGATGTCCAGAGACAGGGTTTCCGTTTTTCTATCAAGATTTACTTCCGTAGCCGGTTTCCCATTGGTAAAAACTCTGACGGATCGGACCGCTTTCTGGGCGGTGGCGGTCAGAGTGAGCGGATAGCTTTTGTCTTCGGTTTCACGCTCATCTGTATTGCTACTGATTTCGATTCTGGGCGGCTGGGACAATTCCGGAGCCGGTTTGCCGGCATCCAGATCTCCCTCCAGCCGAGCCTTGATAATATCCGGCCGCTTGAAGCGGGACTCAAACTGTTCAAAGGTAAAGGTTTCCATGCCGCCGGGGTATACCCAGTGCAGCAGCACACCGCCCTCCAAGCTGGTATCGTAATAGCCGTCAGGTGTCACGATGATCCACTCACCGTTCCGGGAGGACACCATCCGTACAATCTCCTGTCCGGATTCAGCGCTCCAAATGCGGGTGGTCATATCCGCCCCGCCGGAAAGGATGTAACGGTCGTCTTTAGAAAAAGCAACGACCGGGACCTCGTCCCTATGACCAATAAATGAGAGGATTTCGGCACCGGTGCGGGCGTTCCACAGTTTTACGCCGTGGTCGTCGCTGGCTGACGCAATTCGTTCTCCATCAGATGAGACCGCCAAACTGGTAACGTTGCCCATATGGCCCCTGAAACTGCGCACCTTACGTCGGGTAGACGTTTCCCAAAGCGTAAAATCCTGCCACCCGCCGGCCAGAACATAGCGGCCATCGGGTGACACAGCTATTGACTGAACCCATTCATCATCGTTATCGAACGTATGCACGGCCAGCCCGGTTTGCACCTCCCAGAGCTTTAGGGTGCTGTCACTGCTGCCGGTAAGTACGTAGCGACCATTGGGGGAAAACGCCACCGCGTTAACCCAATGCGTATGGCCTGAAAATCTTTTAATCTCCTTTCCGGAACCAAGATCCCACAATCGACATGTTTGATCTTTACTGCCGGTCAGGGCCAGGCGGTTGTCCGGCGAAAAGGCAACCGATGTCACCGCTGCCCTGTGGCCTTTGAGCGTCCGGCGACCTTTCCCGGTCACCATGTCCCATAGCCTGGCCGTACCATCAGCGCTGCCGGACAACGCCAGCTTTCCGTCTTCGGAATAGTCCAGAGACGTTACGGCCCGCATATGTCCCTTGAATGTCTTTACACGCTTTCCCTTTTCAATGTCCCACAGGGTCAGGTTGCCATCTTTGGAGCCGGCAAATGCCAGACGTGCGTCCGGTGAGCAGGTCAACGCCCTTACTTTCATGGACTCACTTTTAAAAATTCGGACCTGCCGACCGTTCGCTACTGAATGCAGGGTAAGGACACCACTGTTTTTGGCCGATAGCACATAGCGTCCATCCGGCGAGTACCGAATTTTGTGAACTGATCCGGATTTTCTTGCGAAGGTCCGCACCTCTTGCCCGGTGGCAAGATCCCAGATTGTCAGAGTCCCATCTTTACTGGCTGTCACAAGGGTCTGCCCGTCCGGGGCATAGTCCAACGCCTGGACATCCCAGCTAAGCCCTTTGAATGTTTTGATTTGTTTGCCGGTAGCAACCTCACGGAACTCGAGCCCCCAACCTCCCAGGACAAAGAAGCGGTTGTCCGGCGAGATGGCAACGTCACTGACCTCACTCACCAGTACTGTAGACCGTGTCGGCAGGGACATGACCATTTTTCCCTTTTCAACATCCCAAAGCTGTGTGTCCTGACTGTCTAAAAGCACATAACGGCCATCTTTTGAAAAGACGATCGAAGATCTGGCCCAATGTTCCAGCCAAGCCCACTCACGCTTAAAAAAGCGAATGAACTGGCCGGTGGATGCATGCCAGATCTTCACGTTGCGGCGATTGCTGGCGGAAAAAATGCGGCGGCCATCTTGCGAAAAAGTGACTGCCTGGACCCACGTGTGGTGTGCTTTTATGATCGAAAGTTTTTTTGCGCCCGTCGAAACATCGAAAATATATATGGAACCGTCCATATAACCTGCCAGCGCAAGGCGGCCATCCGGGGAGTAAGCTACCACCGTGACTTGAGAATTACTGCCCCTGAAGGTCCGTATTTCGCGTCCGGTGGATACCTCCCACAGTTTCAAGGTCTGATCATCGCTGCCGGAAATCACGAAACGCCCATCCGGTGAAAAAGCGACGGCTACGGCTGCCGCCGAGTGGCCCAACTGAACGACGGGAATCATGTTTTGCTTGGAAGCCACACACGCCATCAGAATGGCCGGAACGGTAATTAAGAGTATTCGCTTTAGTAGCATTAACTTTCCTGTTTGTTTGATTCGGGATACTTTTCTCACCCTAAAACCAAAATGAAAATATTTCAAATTGATCCGGCTATTAGTTGACAAAAAACCGCCACCACCCTATTTTCTCACCCAATTGAATCCTTATTCAACAGGTAGAAAGAATCGATGACCTCTGAAAACCATGATTTCTGTCAAGACCATAGCTTGAATTATCTGGAAATGGCCCTGCGTTCCGACCACCATGAAGAAATCCGTAATCCCGACGGATATGGAAAAAAGACGGGTGACTGTCGCGATACCATCGAGATGTTCCTGATGCTGGACGGGGACCGGATCAAGCACCTGGCCTTTACCACCGACGGCTGCCTCAATACCAATGCCTGCGGCAACACCGTGGCCCGCCTCGTGGAAGGACAGCCCGTTGAAAAGGCGTGGGAAATCACCCCGGAACAGGTAGCTGCCTTTCTGGAAACCCTGCCCGCGGATCATTTTCACTGTGCCGAACTGGCTGTGGGCGCCTTTTACCTGGCCTTGGCCGATTGCCGTGACAAACTGCAAACCCCCTGGAAACAGATTTACAGAAAAGGGTGATCCATGGAAGAGAGGCCCTTCGGCCCGGTACGTTTCATTCCCGGTATTAACCGGGGCAAGTATCCTTATTGCCATTCAATTTATATCGAATCCTCTAAAATCCTTATCGATCCCGCCTCGGACCGGGAACGCCTGAAACGGTTGCGCGATGAAGAGGGGGTCGAACAGGTCTGGCTCAGCCATTGGCATGAAGACCATTTTATGGACCTTGACCTTTTCGACGACCTGCCCCTGGGAATCCACCCCCTGGACGCGCCACCCTTGACTGATGTCGAATCCTTCCTGGATGCCTACGACATTCAGGAACAAGCGTTTCGAGACAACTGGCGCGACATTGTCACCGAGATGTTTCACTTTCGACCCCGGCGGCCCCGGATTGCCCTGGAACCCGGCACCCGTCAACTGGGCAACCTGACCGTGGAAATTGTCCACACCCCCGGGCACACCCCGGGGCACCTGTGTTTCTTCTTTCCGGAATCAGGCGTGTTGTTTCTCGGCGACTATGACCTCACCGCCTTCGGCCCCTGGTACGGAGACCGTGAATCCAACATACCCGACACCATCGCCTCCGTCCGGAAGCTGGAGAAAATCTCGGCCCGCACCTGGCTCACCTGCCACGAAACCGGCGTGTTCACAGCTGACCCTGGCAATTTGTGGTCCGACTATCTGGACGTGATTGCAAAAAGGGAAGCGCGGCTGTTGAATTTTCTGGACCAACCAAGGTCCCGGGAAGAGATCATCAACGCCTGGACGGTCTACCTTAAAGAGCGGGAACCGAAAGATTTTTATCGCTTTGCCGAGTGGGCCATTGTGAGCAAACACTTGCAAGGGCTCATGGCGGCCGGGCGGGTTGTAATGGAAAACAGGCGCTATCTGAAAACCTGAAAGACCTATCTATGAGTCAAATGCCGCCAGTGGTCTAGGAAGACCCCTGAAACCCCTAATGGTAAGCTATCAATATCTAAATGGTTTTGACCTTCCCCTTTAAGGTGCGCCGAGCATCGCAGGAAAGGGCGAGGGAGCGAAGTGCTTGTTTGAGCGCTAGCGAGTTGTGCTGAGCGCGCCCTTTCCGAGAAGCGCAGGGCAGCCCGTAGGGCCGCGTCTTATGGCGTTTTCTTTTGGTTACTTTTCTTGTACGCACAAGAAAAGTAACAAGAACCGCAAGATCAGCTGCATTGTACGCACCATAGCAGCGTCCTCATGCAAATCTACTTAATCCCAAGCCTTTAGAACTTCACCGATCGTATATGAAAAAGGGGGGGGTCAATCTGAACTAAAGTGTTGCTGTTCCCTGGACTGCACCGACTTGGCCGAAACCCCCAGGTATATCGCCACCAATGTAATGGTGATCCCCACCAGGTTGACCAGGGTGGTAGGCCGCGCGAAGAACAGCACATCCCACACAAACGCCAATGCCGGCTGCAGCAGCAGGATCATGCCCACCAAAGACGCCCTAATTTTCGGCAAGGCCCGTGTAATAATCAACCAGCCGATGGCCTGGCTGGTGATTCCGTAAACGACCAGTGCCAGGGCACTGCGCATATCCGGTATTTGAAAGCTGTCGCCCTGGCGCCAGATATCTCCGGCTAAAAAAACCGCGGTCAGGAAACTGATCACGGTCAGGTTGGCTGCGGTGGACAACGGATCTTCCAGTTTTTGAATCTTGCGCAGGCTCAACAGAAACAGCGTATAGCAGACGGCCGCGATCAGGCCGGCATATACCCCCAGCTTGTAATCTCCCCCCAGGCGTTCCCACTGGATGCCCACCACCAAGAACAATCCCAGCAGGGCCAGGGGTATGGAAATCACCAGCTTAAAACGCACCTTTTCACCAAGAAAAAAGACACCGGCCAGGGCCATGAAAAAAACCTGGAAGTTGGCCAGGATGGTGGCCAGCCCGGGACCGTTCACGTGGATGCTGAAATGCCAGAGGATCAGATCCACGGCCAACCAGAAACTGCAAAAGAGTCCGTACCAGATATAGGGGCCGCCCTTGAAGCGCATTTCCCTGCGCAAAAGGACCAGCAAGAGAAGGGCGCTGCCGCCAAACAGCATGCGGTAGAAACCGGCCACGACGGGTGTAACGTGGGCGATTTTAACATAAACACCTGAAAAGCTGATTAAAATCGCCCCAGCCGTCAGCTGCAGCCAGGGCGGGGCCTGGTTGAAAGCGTTAACCAAAAATTTCATGTGACAGGGTCAGGGAGGTCTAAAACATCGTGATCGGCGTCTAACCAGGCCGGAAAGTCACGGCGCCAGTTATCCAGGATCTCTCGGGAGAGGGTTACGGTGCGCAGGGCCGGATCGTTGTGGATAGTGAACAGGGTGTTACCCACCGGATCGATGACAGTCGAGTCACCGCTGTAATCCAGACCGTTGCCATCGGTGCCCACCCGGTTGACCCCGATGACGTAGCAGAGGTTTTCGATGGCCCGCGCTTTTAAGAGCGCTTTCCAGTGTTCAGACCTTTTGGCCGGCCAATTGGCCACGTATACGGCGGCATCGTATTCGTTGTTGAGATTGCGGGACCAGGCCGGAAAGCGCAGGTCGTAGCAAACGAAGGGACGCAGTTTCCACCCTTTGATCGTGACAGTCAGCAGGCTCTGCCCGCCGGTATAGATGTCGTCTTCACCCAGCATCCGGAACAGGTGGCGTTTATCGCACGTTTGCAGCTTTCCGTCCGGCCCGGCGGACATGAACCGGTTATAGTAGCGCCCATTATCCACAATCATCACGCTGCCCATCAGGTGGGTATCGAGCTTGGCAGCCGTGGTTCGCAGCCAGCGGACCGTTTCGCTTTCCATGGTCTGGGCCACTGGCTCCGGCCGCATGGAAAACCCCGTGGAAAACATCTCGGGGAGTATCACCAGGTCGGTTTTACCCGCCAGGTTTGCCAGGCTTTGGTCAAATAGTTCTAGATTGGCCGCCGGGTCCTCCCAGGCCAGTTCGCTCTGGACAATGGTGACCGTTAAATCCGACATAGTCTTTCCGCGGCCTCCTTCAAGGTGTCGTCGGTTTTGGCAAAGCAAAAACGCAGCACGCGTGCATCGGTCCGGTCATGGTAGAAAACGGACGGCGGTATAGCCGCCACCTTATGCTCAGTTGTAATCGTACGGGCAAACTCCAAATCCGGGGCATCGGATATATCCGCGTAGTCCAGCATCTGGAAATATGTCCCGCTGCAGGGCAGGGCCTTGAACCGGGAACCTTCGATGAGGTTCAAAAACAAGTCCCGCTTTTCCTGGTAGAAGGCCGCCAGGCCCAGGTATGCTTCCCGGTTATCCAGAAACTCGGCGTAGGCGTGCTGGACTGGGGTGTTCACCGCAAAGGTCAGAAACTGGTGCACTTTCTGAAACTCGCTGGAGAGTGCCTGCGGCGCTATGCAGTAACCCACCTTCCAACCTGTGGTGTGGTAGGTTTTGCCAAAACTGCTGATTACAAAACTGCGATCGGCCAGGTCCGGGTAGCAAAGAATGCTCTCATGCCGCCGACCATCGAACACGATGTGCTCATAAACTTCATCGCTCAAAATGAGGATATCAGTCCCCGCGACCAGCTCCCCCAGGCTCTGCAGGTCGCCCTTGGAAAGCATCGCCCCGGTCGGGTTGTGGGGTGAATTCAGGATGATCATCCGGGTTTTGGGACTCAGCGCGCTTTTCATTGCCGTCCAGTCAACCTGGTAATCAGGAAACGTCATTTTAGCGAAAACCGGTTGGCCGCCGTTGAGTTCGATGACGGGGACATAGGCATCATAGGCCGGCTCCACAACAATGACCTCATCGCCCGGATGGACAGCGGCGGTGATGGCGGCAAACAATCCCTCGGTGGCGCCGGCCGTCACGGTAATTTCCGTGGCCGGATCGCAGGTGCGTCCATACAGCGCCTGCGTTTTGGCGGCTATCTTTTCCCGCAGCGCAGGAATTCCCTGCATAGGGGCATATTGGTTTTGACCGGCCTGCATGTATTTCCAGACCAACTCTTTGAGTTTTGGATCGGCATCGAAATCCGGAAAACCCTGTGACAGGTTGATGGCCCCGCTTTCGTTGGCCAGCTGGGTCATCACCGTAAAGATGGTGACGCCCACATCGGGCAGTTTGGATGGAATCTGCATGGCTCGCGCTCCGTATCAAAAGCTTGCTAAAGAAGAATTCAAATGTTTTCCTATCCATAGAACACCTGCTGACTGAAAGCAATATGCGCCTTTTGTATTGCAATCAAATGGTTGCTGTACAATATTCTATGAAAAGCTGCCTTAAATAAGTCTTTCGGTACAATCTCGGCGTTGGGCGCTCGGTTCAGATCCTCGAAATACCCGATATATGCCTGAGGTCTGAACCTCACGGCCGCCGCACCTTGAATCGAAATCCATATTTAAATCGGTTTTGCAGTTAACCTTCTCTATTGCAAAAACATGGATATTGGTCGTGATTGAAAAAATAATCTCGGGAGGACAAACCGGCGCGGACCAGGGGGCCCTGGACACGGCCATACGCTTGGGAATCGAACATGGCGGCTGGATACCAAAGGGCCGCAAAACCGAAGCCGGTCCGCTTGCGGATAAATACCACCTGAAGGAAATGCCCTCAGATGAATATCAGGCGCGAACGGAAAAAAACGTGGTGTCAGCTGAAGCGACCGTCATAATTTCACACGGCCCCTTGTCAGGCGGTTCCCAGCTGACGCAGCAGCTGGCCCAACATCATGGCCGCCCCTGTCTGCATATCGACTTGAACACCCAGGCCGCTTTCGATGCCGCCCGGATCATCAACGACTGGGTTAAAGCCTACGATATCCGCGTGCTAAACGTGGCCGGCCCCCGGGCCAGCGAGGACCCGCTGGTATATCAGGCCACCGCCGACATCTTGGAAAGTGCCTATTACCTGGGTCTCGTGCAACTGCCGGGCAAAGAGGCGGCCAGCACGTTGGCCAATTTACCCGAAACGGTTGATCAGGCCGTGGCTATCTTGATAAAACAGCTTCGCCTAAAAGATAAAAGTGCCATCGCCCATTTGCAGAGAGACCAATTGGAAAGTTTACTTCAGGCACTGAACATTTACATCAGTGATGAATTTGCCTTAGGAAGGGGCAATGACCTGTTAATGACTTCCTGCACGCGCTATCTGGCCGAAGAATTGGCCGGTGAACCCGAACCGGCCATGGCTATTATTACCGAACTGTGGAAGCTGCTTTCGAAAACCCATCGCTTAAGATTGGTGAAGTAAGACAATAGGAAGGTAGGCTATAGGCATTTAGGCTGTAGGAAGACCGTTTATATTTGGATTTTCCCTAATAGCCTACAGTCTAAACGCCTAACGGCCTACTTGAGGCTGTAACCACCCCATAATCGAGCACAGGCGGACAGGCCTTATTTAAAGGAGAAAAGGATAGGTTATGCCGGATATTATTTTTGTATGTACAGGGAACATCTGCCGTAGCCCGATGGCTGAAGGTATTTTGAGGCAGCGCTGGATGGATGCCGGGATCAGCGACCGAACCGTCTCTTCGATGGGGGTTCAGGGTCTGGATGATTCACCGGCCACAGATCTGGCCCAGCAGGTTTGTGCGAAAAACGGCATCGATATTTCCGAACACCGGTCGCGCCCGATTTCCGGGGAAGAACTTCAGGCGGCAGACCTGATCCTCTGCATGGAGCCGGGCCATGTCTCTTTTCTCAACACCTTTTACCCCTGGCACAGCGACCGCCTCGCCCTCTTGGGTGCCTGGCCGGGCAAACCAAAACGAAAACACACTGTCCAGGACCCCATGGGTGGGTCCCTGTCACTATACCAGAAAGTGTATGGAATTATCGAAGCCCATATTGACCGGATTCTGCCGCAATTGTAACCAAAAACAGCTGCCTGCAATCAATTCGCAGACAGCTGCAAGGCGAAGGTCAATCACATCTAGGGACCGTTTTAGAACTCATCTCAAAAAAGTCTTATGACCCAAACTCGGTGTTGGGTGCTCATATCAAGTCCTCGAAATACTGAAGTATTTACCACAATAGGCATTGGCTTTGCTGGCACCACCGGGCTGATATTCGCAGCCGCCTTGATTTTGCACCAAAATCCGTTTTTTGAGATAGGTTCTGATCACCATAAACCATCACGGTTTTGGCAGAAGGGGGGCGTTGGATGTCTCGGCCTCAATGTTAAATGCTGACGTGGAAGCATTCAGCTCCTCGGCGCTGGCGGCAGTGTCCTGAACCCCATGATCAATTTCCGTGATCGCCTTATTCACCATTTCCATCCCCTGGGCCTGTTCTCTCGAAGCCTGGGCGATTTCATTTACCAGTTGCCCGGCGTTGACGGTCCGATCGGATGCCGCGTGGAAAGCGTCGCTGACGGTGGTCACCATACCGGCCCCCGCCTTGATGTTACCCACCGTCTTTTCAATCAGGGAATGGATGTTCTTGGCGGCATCGGCAGCCCGAATGGCGAGGTTGCGCACTTCATCGGCCACAACGGCAAAACCGGCGCCGGCCTCTCCGGCGCGGGCTGCTTCGACAGCGGCATTCAAAGCCAGCAGGTTGGTTTGAAACGCGATCTCATCAATGGTCCCGACGATTTTAGCCGTTTCTTCGCTGGACTGGCTTATTTCCTTCATGGCCTGGGTCAACTGGTCCATGGATACATTAGCGCGGTCGACCTCATCGCGCACAGCCTGCATCATTTCATCAGCCTGATGGGCATTCTCGGAATTCTTGCTGATGGTGCTGGTCGTCTGCTCGACAGCGGAACTGGTTTCCTCCAGGGACGCAGCCTGTTCACTGGAAACCCGGGATAGCCGACTGGAAGCATCCATTATTTCCTTGATCATGGAGCGCAGACTCTCGTTTACTTCATTCAAGCGGTTGCCCATGTGGCTGATCTCGTCACGGCCTTTTACATCCACCGCCTGTGAAAAGTCGCCTAAATTCATCTTGCCGGCCATATCGAGCATGTTTCTCACTGGGATGTTTACCATTCTGTGAAACAAAAGGTAAATCGCCAATATCAAAACAACGGCGCCCGTGGTGCCCATATAAAAACTGGTTTTGCCGGCACGCTGTAACGCTGCAAATGATTTTTCCATGAATACCCGGACCTGCATGCCCCCAAGCACTTTACGTGAGCTGCCATGGCAATGAAAACACCTGGACTCATTCATAATCGGTTTTAAAACGCTCTGGTAGGCCATGCCTTCGATGGTCTCATCAATGGGATGGGAAGGGGCCTCACCGGTGGCCAGCATTTTTTCGACAAGGGCAATTGCGCCTTGGCTGGATTCAAAGGTATCCAGTTTTTCATGCGCCGCATCAGGACGAGTTGAAAACGCCACCTCCCGGTTGAAATCAAAGACATATACCTCCAGGTTGGCGGCCTTAGCATGCAGACGGGCAAACTGCCGTCGCACGGTGTCATTGTCACCGATAGCCAGGGCATCGAACATGCCGCCCTCTATCGACGTCGCCAAAGAAAGGCTGTTCTCCCGGGCCTGATCTTCAATGGTATTTTTCTGACTGTATATATTTACGGCAATAATCGCACCGAGTACGACAGTCATAACACACAGAATCGGGAATAGAACCTTCATCCAGAGGTGTTCATTGATAAACCGATAAAGTTTCATACCTTTTTTCCTCACAGCCGAATGAATTGAAATGATTCGCAATAATATTCTCTCTTGAGTGTCTGATCACAAATGTCAGAATCTGGTTCAGCACAAAACCAAAGCAATTTTAAAACCGCCGGCAGCACAAGGACTATGTTGCGGATTTTAAAATTCGGTAAAGGCAGCACCGTGCCAAAACCTTTCGTTTGTGGACGGGCCTAGTGGGCCCCGCCAAATAATAGCGGTTTAAATTTAAACGCCGCCACCCGTTCGGGGTTGTGACAGACAAGACAACTATCCATGGTCACATCCGCAATAATATCTTCCGGATCTTCTGATTCGGCATGGACACTTCCGGGGCCGTGGCAAACCTCGCAACCATTATTCTTTAAATGGGGGGTCTTCTCCACGGAAACAAAGCCACCCGGCTGCCCATAACCGGTGGTATGACACTTGTAACAGCCCTTTTCCTCTTCGGGTGTCAGCCCTTTTTTCATAATTTCAACACTATGAAAGGATTTGGCCTTGCGGGCGTGCTGGGAAAACGTCTCGTATTCACCTTCATGGCAGGCCGCACAAGCCTCGGAACCGATGTAAGTTTTAGTTTCAGCATCCTGGGCCTGAATAGGAACCGATCCCGCAGTTAGACCCAGAAATATGCTGGCCACCAATGCAACCGATAACGTACTGATTTTGAGATTCATTCTGTTCTCCTGGCAAAAAAACAAATTAAATACTACCATTGATGTATGCATTATCGGTAAATCCCTAAAAAAACTTTAATGTTAAGTGCTGGTTTTGAAGCTTGATTCGAGCACGGATCTTTGGAATAGTCAGGACAACATATTAACAGGTAAGACTGGCACGGTTTGAGAGCATTACTGACTGGATATAACCCGATATTACACGGTAGTGAGGGACTTCAATGGGTTCAGACCCGGGTGGCCAACCCTAAGGGGCTGGTGTTCGTTCCGCCTTTGATTGGCGGGGGTCCAGCTCAGCAATTGACCACTTTTCGATGGCTGTGCAAGAACGACCTGGATCTCTTTTCCTTCAATTACTCGGGACATGGTGAGTCAGGGGGCAGGTTTTCACTCGCATCTTCCGAACGAGACACCCGCATCATGCTTTCCATGGCGGCCGAGCGCGCGCACAGAGCTGGGCTGCCTTTTTACGGGATCTCGGCCTGCTATGCTACGATCCCCATGCTGTTGGGGGCCATGCAATCCGGAGAACCGTTTAAAAAAGTCGTACTCATCAACCCACTCACCGAGTTTTTCCAGGGAACGTTCCTGTATGCGCTATATCGTTGCTGCCGACGTGGCTTTTCTTTAAAAAAGCCGGCTGAAAGCCTTAAGGATTCCATAGACAGCTACCTGGAATTACTATTTCCCAATATTGCGCGTGGTGTGACCGGGTTTGGTGCGCTGAGCCGGAAAAGAACCCGAGTTTTGAAGGTACTGATTGAATGGCTTTCATCAAATGTCGAGTTTAATTTCTCTTTGCCGCAAACACCGGCCCTATGTATTTACAGCAGCCGGGACCCAATTTTGGATATTGGTGGCGGTCTTCTTAGAAACGCCAGCATGGAATGTATTAGGAGGGTTTGTTCGCCGGTCACGTTTCAGGTTATAAACAGTGATCATTTCCTGTCTGACCCCCAGAGCCGGACCCTAACACGGCAGGCAATCCGAGCCTTCCTGCTAGCCGGTTAGGCATACCTGTGCGGCCGCCTTGACGTTTCAGATAGCATAAACTCTGGAGAACAACGGATGGAAGAGCTTCTTTTTCAGGTAGAAGCGCTGACTTCCCGAATCGTAGATCCCGATGGGACCCTGGTTGAGAAGCCGGTGGAAATCCGCACCGACCCTATTACCGGTCGCACGGCCCGGGTCACCTTTGCCCGGGCGGCCGAGAAGGAAACCGGTACGGATGCCCTGCCCGCGCCGCCGCCGGCTGCCAAAGAACAGGCCGCCTGCCCATTTTGTCAGCCGCAGCTGAAAAGGAGAACACCTACCCTCCCGGACAGTTTCGGAGATATGGATCGCCTTGAATTGGGCACCGCCACCCTTTTTCCCAACCTCTTTCCGTATGGGCGCTATTCGGCGGTTAGTCTCTTTGACAATCACCACTTCGTGGAGATCGGACAAGCCTCGGTACAGTCCTATACCGACAGCTTCATGAACTGCAGGAACTATTTGAACATGGTGCTGACGTCCGACCCTGAAGCCGTATACATGGCCATCACCCAGAATCATCTGCCGTCGGCCGGCGGATCACTGGTTCACCCGCACCTGCAGGTTCATGCTGATCGAGATCCACCCAACTACATCCGGTTTCTCGAGGAACGGGCCGACACGTATCAAGCCGAAACCGGCCATGGCCTTTTTTCCGACTACCTGACGCACGAACAGGCGGATGGCACCCGCTGGGTTGGACGGACCGGGGGCTGGCATTGGCTGTCAGCTTTCGCGCCGGAAGGGTTCTTTGAAATCTGGGGCATCCTGCCGGGGGGTTACACTTTACGCGACCTGAATAAAGAGCACTGGAAAGACCTCTCGCAGGGGGTGCTCAATACCCAGAAGTTCTACCGCAGTTTGCATCGCAATGGTTACAACCTGGGCCTGCTGGCAGTGGAAAACAGGGCCAGCCGTTTGGAATTACGCCTGCGGATCCTGGCCCGTTCCAATTATGCCCCCTGGGTTAGAAATGACCACACCGGTTATGAAGTCATGCTGGGTGATATGGCCACTTTCAATGCGCCCGAGGAGACGGCGGAGCTCGCCCGACCTTTCTGGCGGGCGTGACGCACAAAGCGCGTCATTTAACCCCTGGCGGTAGAAGCGGTTTTAAAGGCGCCTTTTGGCCCAATCTCTGTGTTGGGCGCTCGGTTCAAATCCTCGAAATACCAACCAGTATTCCTGCGGTTTGCGACCCACCGTCGAGGAATAAATCAAGCGGGAAGTCCCGCAGCGCGGGGCACCTCACGGCCGCCTTGACCTTGAGCCAAAATGCACTTTTTAAACCGCTTCTATTAGTGTAACTTAGGCAAAACCTATTTCGAATTAAAATGCCAGCGGAAACTACCAGTCAGACCATAGTGATTATACTTTCTGCAGAACTGCGGGAACTGTTGCGGCCTGGAAAACGTGGTCCCATTGTATACCCAATGGAGCGTAGGGCTTCCATTAAGGACATTGTGGAATCGTTGGGGGTTCCCCACACCGAAATAGGCGCCATCCGGGTTGACGACCGTACCCTGGATTTTGGGTTCATACCTGATCCCGGCCAGGAGGTCCAGGTTGCGGGAATCGAGGCCCCATTCGAGGTGACCATGCCATCCCTGCTCCGGCCGGAACCCTTACCGTCGGTCCGTTTCGTCGTCGATGTGAACGTGGGCCGGTTGGCCGCGCTGCTCCGTTTGACAGGCTTTGACGCTGCCTATGAGAATGGACTGCGGGACAGCGAAATAGCTGAACTGGCCCACCGGGAACAGCGCATCGTCCTTACCAAGGACCGCGCCTTGCTCAAACGAAGTATAATCGATTATGGCAGGCTTGTCCGGGCCACCCACCCTGAAGATCAATTGCTGGAGACCTTGCAGTTCTTTGGTTTAACCGGCCCATTCGACTTTTTTTCACGTTGCCTGCTTTGCAACCAAAAACTGCAACCAGTTGCCAAAGCCGCGGTTATCCACCGGCTGGAACCCAAGACCAAAAAGTATTTCAACACCTTTAAAACCTGCCCCGACTGCGACCGTATCTACTGGCGAGGCTCTCATTGTGACGCCATGGAGGCCCGGTTGAAGGCCGCCGGATTTAAGGACTCTTTCTAAATTTGGATTTTGGTTTAAGGTCAAGGCGACCGTGAGGTGCCCCGCGCTGCGGGACTTCCCGCTTGATTTATTCCTCGACGGTGGGTCGCAAACCGCAGGTGCCAGCGAAGCCAGTGCCTTGCGTGGTAAATACGGGTTGGTATTTCGAGGATATGAACCGAGAGCCCAACACCGAGATTGGATCAAAAGACAATTTAGAAAAAGTCCTTAGTGAAAATTAAGAAAATCTTTTAAAATGTCAGATTTGGTGGTACTCAAATGGGTAAAATCTTGCCTTATCCTACAAGCCGCCTTATTAGTTAAAAATGAACTTAAAAAAAGGTCTCAGCATGAGAATCATCACCAGTACTCTGATTGTGCTTCTGTTTTGTGGAACCGTTTTCGCCCAGCAGCCACCCGCCAAGGTCGTCACCGCGAAGGTGTTCGCCAAGGACCTATCGCAGACCCGTCCCATGGTCGGGGTCGTTGATTTCGATAAAACCGCCGGGCTTTCACCTGAAATCAGCGGCCTGATAGCCCGCCAGTCCATCGAAGAGGGGGTCGTGGTGAAAAAAGGGGCGGTGCTGGTTCAGTTGAACACCGATTTCCTGGAAAAAGATATCGCGATTATCAACCAGGAGATCCTGCAGCTCGGCATCACCATCCAGAAAACTGAAAAGAATCTGGAACGGTTGCGCGCCCTGCGCACTGAAAACATCGCCACCGAAAAGGAATATGACGATCTGGATTTCAACCTGAAGGAGCTTTTCACCCAGCGGGAAAGCCTCAAAGTAAAGCTGGCCAAAAAGAAACTGGAATTGTCAAAAAGCACCCTGCGGGCCCCGTTTGACGGGCTGGTGCTGGCCAAATACAAATCCCAGGGTGAATGGATTTCACCGGGAGTGGCCGTCTGCCTGCTGGGCTCCATCAATGACCTGGTGGTCCGGGTGGCTGTGGACGAAAAGCTGGTCGCCTTTGTCAAACCGGGTCTGGAACTGACCATCAACATAACGCCGCTTTCTAAAAAGCTGACCGGTAAACTTGCAAACCGCATCCCGGTGGCCGACCCCAAATCGAAGACCTTTGAAATTAGCATTACGATTCCCTATTTCAGCGGGGTCATCCAGAACATGTCCGCCCGGGTGGACGTGCCGGTAAGTGCCAAAACCAGTCTGAAAATGGTCCGGCGCGATGCATTGGTGCGCTTCAAGGGCAAGGAATTCGTCTACACGGTCAAGGAAGACAAGGCGAAGATACTACCCATCAATATCGTCGCAACTGACGGCGAGTACCTGGGAGTGGACAACCCTTACATCGTGCCGGGGATGCCTATTGTCGTGGACGGCAATGAACGCCTGCGTCCGGACCAGGCTGTTACGGTCGTAAAGGCGAAGGAATGAATCCATGCTGGATTCAGGTGATCAGGCTAAAGACTGAAGGCTGAAGCAAAACCTTAAATCATTGATCGGGACTGGATTCAGCCTTGATGAATACAGGTGACATTAAATAGGGGTTTTACATCAAAGGCCCTATTATATTCCATAGCCCTTACCCTCAGTCTTAGGACTTCAGCCTTCAAACCTGAGGAAACGCACTATCTCTAATCTTGCCTGTAGGACCAGGCTTCAAGGAAAGCAATGAACTTCATCCGATTCTCCATCACCAAGCCGGTCTCCGTCGCCGTGGGCATCATCCTGGTTGTCCTGTTCGGCCTGATCGGTATCAACCGTCTGCCGGTTCAGCTCACGCCCGATGTAGAACTGCCCCAGATAACCGTAACAACCATCTGGCCCGGGGCTACCCCCTACGAGGTCGAAAAAGATATCATCGAAGAGCAGGAGGGGGTTCTCAAGGGGATCCAGCGGCTCACCCTGATGGAAAGCGCCAGCTACAACAGCCGGGCCGAGGTAACCCTGACCTTTGAGGTCGGCACCGACCTGAACGCCGCCCTGCTGTCCGTTTCCAACAAACTCAACGAAGTGCGTGAGTACCCGGAGAACGTCCTAAAGCCGGTGATAGAGGCCTCCGGCGCCCAGAGCAGCCCGGTGATCTGGATGGTCATAAAATCCAACACCGGCGACCCTTACAGAATCAACACCTTCCGGACCTTTTTTGAGAACGATGTCCGCCAGCACATCGACCGGGTGCCGGGTGTGGGTAGCCTGTTCGTCTTCGGCGGGTCGGCCAAGCAGCTGGAAGTTGTCATCAACCCTGAACGCCTGGGCCACTACAACCTCTCCATCGGCCGGGTCGTGGACCGCCTGCAGACCGCCAACGTCAACGTCTCGGCCGGGGTCCTTGGGCTGGCCAAGAAAAATTACCGTATCCGCACAACCGGCCAGTTCCAGGCCACCGGCGACCCGCTGGATGTCCTCATGGCGGACGACGGCATCCGCCGGGTCCACCTGAGCCAGATTGCCGATACCCGCATCGGGTATGCGGTCAATGACGTGTCCGTCATGCACAACGATCAGCCTATGATCGTGGTGGGTGTGCGCAAGGAGCAGGGGGCCAATGTCATCGAATTGACCCGGCGCATGAAAGTCGCCACGGACTTTCTCAACAAGGAAATCCTAAACCCTCAGGATCTGCGGATCGAAATTGTCTATGAACAGACGCCCTACATCAACAACGCCATCGGACTGGTAAAACGCAACGTGGTCATTGGCGGTTTGCTGGCCCTGACGGTGCTGTTCATTTTTCTGCGCAGCATCAGCTCCACCCTCACTACCGCGGTCGCCATTCCCATTTCGGTGATCGGCACGTTTATCTTCATGTGGAGCTTCGGGCGCAGCCTGAATGTGGTGAGTCTGGCCGGCATCTCTTTTGCTGTGGGCATGCTGGTGGACAACGCCATTGTCGTCCTTGAGAATATCGACCGGCACCGCCAGATGGGTAAAAGCCCTTTCGAAGCTTCCTACGATGGGGCTCGGGAGGTGTGGGGCGCAGTTTTCGCATCCACGGCCACCACCGTGGCGGTGTTTCTTCCGGTTATTTTCATCGAAGAGGAAGCCGGTCAGCTGTTCAAGGACATTGCCATTGCCATCACCTTTGCCATCCTGCTCAGCCTGGCGGTATCAGTCAGTGCCATCCCCAGTATTACCAACCAGTTCTACCGCCTGGCCGGCAAGAAGAAGAAAAAAAAGAAAAACGGCCTGGTGGGTCGCTTCGGGGCGCTATTGGGGCGCGGGTTGCTGAGGTTATCCACGCTCTCCGTCAGCCACTGGTATACCCGCGTCTTCACCGTCGCGACCCTCACAGCGGTGGCTGTTTTTGTTGTAATGGCCCTGATCCCCAAAGCTGAATACCTGCCCCAGGGCAACCGCAACCTGGTCCTCAACATCATGATCCCGCCGCCGGGCTACTCCCTGGACAAACGCGAGGCCATCGGGCACTACATCTTCAAGTCTACCCGCCCGTACTATGACGAAGAAGAAAAGGACGGCGTCCCCCGGATCAAGAACATCTTTTACGTTTCCGCCGACCGCATCACACTGTTCGGCGCCATCAGCCGGCATGAAACCCGGGCCCGCGAGATGATGCCCATGCTCAACCGGGTCATGAACAGCATCCCGGGCGTGTTCGGGGTCAGCATCCAGGCCGGCATCTTCCAGACCGGCCTGGGGCGCGGGCGGACAGTGGAGGTCAATATTGCCGGGGAGGAGATCGATGCGATCATCGATGCCGCCCGCGCCCTGTTCGGGACCCTGCGCCAGAAAATGCCCAAGTCCCAGGTCCGGCCGGTGCCGTCCATCGAAAACAGCTATCCGGAAGCAAATTTTATCCCCGACCGCAGCCGGGTTTTGGCCAACGGCATTACGGAAGAGGATCTAGGGCTCTACGTGGACGTGCTCATGGACGGACGCAAGATCGGTGAATACAAGCCCGAGCATCAGAAAAAGATCGATCTGGTCCTGCGCAGCCAGGCCAGCGACGTCAAAACGCCCGAAGACATTGCCGGCAGTTTGATCGCCAACGGCCATGGGGACCTGATCCGGATCGGCGACGTGTCCGACCTGGTCTACAGCCAGGGCATGGTCCAGATCAACCACCGCGAGCGCAAACGCAACATCACCCTGCAGGTCACCCCGCCGGTGGAAACCCCGCTCCAGGCCGCTCTCGAAACCATCAACACCGATATTATCGACCCCCTGCGCAGCGCCGGCAAACTACCCGGCACCACGATCACCGTGGGCGGCAACGCCGACAAATTGAGTTCAGCCATCGCCGCCATCCAGTGGAACCTGATCCTGGCGGCCGTCATTATCTACCTGCTCATGTCCGCGTTGTTCGAGAACTTTTTCTACCCGCTGATCATCATGTTCAGCGTACCGCTAGCCGGTGCCGGCGGGCTCATCGGCCTGCGTCTGGTCGACCGGTTCATCGCCCCCCAGCCATTGGACATCGTGACCATGCTGGGATTCATCATCCTGGTGGGTACCGTGGTAAATAACGCGATCTTGATCGTGCACCAGGCCCTTAACAATGTGCGCTACCTTGGATTCGTGGGTGTGGAAGCGGTTCTGGAGTCGGTCAAAACCCGTATCCGGCCGATCTTCATGAGCACGACCACCAGCCTGTTCGGCATGCTGCCCCTGGTACTGTCGACCGGCGCCGGCAGCGAGCTCTACCGGGGCCTGGGCAGCGTTATCCTGGGCGGCCTGGCTGTGTCCGCGATCTTTACCCTGTTCGTCATTCCGTCCCTGCTGGCGTTTTTCATTCCGTTTGAGAAAAGTCGGCAGGGGTTGGATAACAAACACCCGCTGGAATGCGAGTGAAATGGGGATATACTTTTAGGTGGTTTTTGCCATGCGGCCGTAGAAGGCGGATCGCATGGCAATAATTAGGCAAGGAATTTAGAACGGCCAATACTGATTGTCATTCCAGATCGACTCTTTCAACGTCTTGTCCAGGTCGGATAAGAACACAAGATGGCCCTTCTCCCAATCCGTCAACCACTGGTAAAGCGTTTTTTCCTGCTCGTCTCCGGTAGCCGCTGCCCGGTCCCCGTAGAGTTTGACGGCCCGCTCTTCCATCAGCATGGCCGCGGATATGGCGGCTGCCTCGAAATCGGCGGAGGCGATCTGTTTCTTCACTTCCTCTGAAAGCACCAGGTCCGGCAGAGGCTGGCTCTGGGCATCCTCTGCGTCCAGGGCAGTAAAAGTCTGGTTCGACTGGTAGGATTTAAGCTGCTCTGTGAGGATATGCATATGGTGGTTTTCCTCGGCCACCATCGTTTCAAAGAATTCACGTACTGCTTTGTTTTGGGCCTGGTCGGCGACCTTTTGGTAAAACGCCCGGCCGCGCCGTTCCAGCAAGATAGCCTCTTTTAATATCTCCAGTGCTGCATCCGCCATTCGATTTCCTCCATGTTATAGGGTAGGCAAATGTTATTGAAATAGAAGTTAGGGTCAATATGCCCGAACAGAGCACTAAAGGCAAGTACCCCGCGCTGACAGTTTATTCTCCGGCTGACAGAGACCAGGCTATCCGGCCAATTGTTCAAGGCCGGCCGGTACCGTTTCGACCTTAAGGTTTACACCTACCCGCAGTGCCTTGAGCCCCCTGACGCCGGGCAGGTCCTCCAGATCCAGCACCTCCAGGTCATCATTCAGGTGACCCCGGCTCTGCAGGTAATCGATATGTTGCTGGACCTCCTCACCCTCGCGGGGATGGGAATAGACCACGGCAATTCGACCGGGCTGGGTCAGGCGCTCGCGGCTACCCCGCACCAGGGCTTTGTCCAGGCGGGATTTGATAATCTCATGCCGCACGTCATAGGCCCCATCCACGTCGAAGCGTTTCTCATCATACCGGAACCGGATGGAGAGGGGCGCGTTGTTGACCAAAATCAGGTGGCAGGTATCCAGGGGAATCTTCAATTCCGCCTGAACCTGACGCGTGTTCCAGGCCAACCCGCAGGTGACCATGAATTGCCACAGGGCCAGGTTCTTTTGAAAGAAGGGATTGAGTTTGCCCTCCGGATGCATCGAGGCCCCCAGGTAGATAACGTAATCGATGCCGTCGGTCTGGTGCTTCTCGAAGTAATGGGGATACACCTGCTGGATTTCGGCCTGCTGCTGATCCAGGTAGGATGAAAGCCGTTCGTTCAGCAGGGACACACTCTCTTCAAAATTCTTTCTTTTGCGATAGACGACACCCTGCTCAGGATCCACTGCCCGTTGATAGGTTTCTATAGCGCCGCCCACGGAAGGGTCAATGGCCCCCAGTTCGGTAAAGGCCGGCTCAAGCTCGCGTTGGAGGAAAGCGGCTACGGAGCTTTCTTCCTCGGTGGTAAGGCCGGTTTGGATCTCGGCGATGCGCTTATCGATACGATAGCTGAACTCATCGAGCAGCGGCCAAGATTTGAATTCACCGGCCCGTGACATGATGTTCCCGGCCAGGGTCAGCTGTTCGGTCAGGTCCGCCTGGATGCTTTTCACCCGCGCTTCAGAAGAGCCGCGGATGTCCGACTGGGCGAACATGGGGATCACATCCCGAAAGACAATGGGTTCCATCTCCGACGGCTTGCTTTCACGCAACCTTTCCATGTGGTCTAGAGCGGCTTTGCGAAAACGCCACTCAACGGAAGGGTGCACGGCCGTGCATTTTTCCTTGATCACGGCCTGAACCTCGTTGTTCATGTCATCCAGTCCCCGCTTGAGCGCCATGGAAAAGAGGGGCGCAATGTGCCGCATTTTGGTGCTATCCAGTGCTTTCAAATCGTTCGGCCGTCTGGTTTTGACCGACAGGGTCCCGATGGCCTCACCGCCGAAAATTAAGGGGGCAATTAGAAGCGAGCGGATACCGTGGTTTACGGCATCCTGCTCAGCCATACCCAGATTCGGTTCCAGACTAAGATCCGGAATGCGTAGAATCTCTTCCCGCTCGATGGCTTGCAACCAGACAGAATTTTCCAGCTGGTCCATGGGAATGTGGCTGGAATTGGTAAATAGGCATCTGCAGTCGGGGTCGGATTTATCACCGGCATTTAGAATGAGGACTTTCTCGCCATCACCCGTAACAGCTGCCAGACCCGCCTCCAGGTCCGGGACACCGAAAAGGGTCCGCAAACGGCTCTGGAGTTTTCCGAAACCGTCCGCAGAAAATATCGATTCCTGGTCGATGAGATCCCGTTCCAAAGCAGAGGTAATCTCGGATTCGGTGACGTCCACCGCCCGCACGATGGTAAATCCCCTGAACTCAAAGGTTTCCGGCGGCAATAAGGTGGCCAGAACATCCGGATCATTGATATGATCAATAACCAGGCGACGCATGTCCTCGGTCAGCTCCCGAGGCTTGCCCACGGTCCCCACCTGGATAAACTGAAAATCCGGGATCATCTGAAAATGGCGCTCCAGGCCGGTTTCGGTATCCGTTACGATGCGCACAAATGGGGCGTCCACACCCTGGTCTATGCCGTACAGACGCTTGAGGATCAGGGAATAGGCCCGTACCCGGCGGCTGTAATCCTGGATATCTTCAACATTCTTGCGCCGGCCGGCAATCAAGCCATCGTCGTCGATCAGGTACTTGCGGTATCCCGGGGTGGCATAGAACGCGTGGTGGGTAAACGGTTTGAAAGCACTGGCCAACTCGGATTCCCAGGTGGACCAGGGAAAAGCCACCGTCATCAGGGGATTGAGGATGTCGGTATACGCGGCCGCCGCGGCCGGATCGGATATCTCCCCCCTGAGTGCCGGTGTTTCTTGGAGTTGCTTTTCAAATACCGCAAACATTTCAGCCATGTGCGGACACTTCGGCGCCACGTTTTCGCGCCAGAAATCCAGCAGCGGGTCCAGACTGAGAACGGTCCGAAAGTCGTTGGTAACGAGTTTATCTGCCATTTTTCAGATCTCCTCTACAAAAAAGAAAGTATCTATAAACGTTTAAGATAAACATTCAGTGGTAAAAGCCAAGCCAAGCAAGCCATTTAATACACGTAAATGATATCGAATCAGCCGGTAAATGTTTTAAATAATCCTGGCCCAGAGGACCTGGCGGCGTTGGATTGCCCCTGGAAGATGTGAGCACCCAGAAAACACCTTCGTAGCATGGCCGGATTCAGGCTGATAGACTTTAGGCAGTTAGGCTGTAGGAAGATCTAGGGGAAAGCCTTTAGCAGTTAGCTTTTAGCGATTAGCAATCGGGTTTTGCATTTCAGCTAAAAGATAATGGCTGACAGCTAAGAGCCCCCATCCATAATTTCTAATCATGGATAGTAAGGCCTAACAGCTAAAGGCCTACAGCCTAAACACCTTGAAACAGCTACCCCGGCATAACCAATTATCTCTGACCCGCCCTGAAGACCAGGTTTTTAAGGATTGAATCAATCTGCCGCGCCGGTAATCTGAAATGCCGCCCAGTAAAATGGATGGGGATTATAGGTTTGTTTAACCTTCAGCTGGGCGCTTCTAAGGGCCTCGCGTTTTGATGTGCGTTGCAGTTTTCCATATAAATTCGTCATCAGAATCGCCGTCGCCTCATCATCGACAACCCACAGGCTGGCTACAATACTGGACGCTCCCGCAAACAAAAATCCACGGGTCAGCCCGATCACATCATCACCGGATTGGATGTCTCCCAAACCCGTTTGGCAGGCGCTCAGGGTCACCAGGTCAGAGGCAATTTGCAGATCGTAGAGTTCTTCCACGGTTAGGTTGCCGTCGTTCTGGCTGTCGGGGGCGAGTAGTAGCCTGGATTTTAGCGGAGCTTCCGGATTGAATTCACCATGGGAGGCCACGTGCAATATGCTCGCCCGGGGGCCAAAGCTTTTTAAAACCGTTTCGGAAGCCGATTTGCGGGTCAATACTTTGGCCTCTCGAATATCGGTACCGATCTTCATTACTTCACGCTCAGCACCTGGCAGGTCATACCGGGAATCACCCAGGTCTGGATTCCCCATAGCCAGGATGGGCAAGTCGGAACCGGAAGTCCGGTCTTTGTTTAGATACGCCATGACGCTGGCCGAAGGCAGTACCCGGATACTGTACTGTTCGATTAAATATTGCCGCCCGTCGAAAAGGGCACCAAACGGCACATAATGAAGCGCACCGTGAGGCACCACGGTCAGGTTCACGTTTTTCAACAGGTGGGACACAGGTTTGATCAGCTGGTTATGCAGCCGGCGGGAGGTCTGCCGGTACGACTCCGATCCAGGTTCCAAGATCTCCTTGCGTAACTGCTTGACGGTATTTCCAAGGTCAAGAGTCTGTAATGAAACCGCTTCGACCGCGCTGCCGGTAACCACAAACGCAAAGAGATTGGACGTGTCCCCGTAATACTCCAGCAGGATCTCATTTTTGCCTATCCGGTCCTGAATATCGGCCAGGTCCACCTCGCCCGCACTCACCAAAGATGCAAGTTCCGGCGATTCGGTGGCCAGTTTTTCTCTTTTTTGAATCAGAATGGCCCGGGTTTTAGCCGCCTGATCCGCCTTGCGGGTATCGGTCGTCTCCATGGCCAAACGGGTTTCCAACCGTGTCAACTCCGCCAAATCTACTGAAGTCCGGGCGGCTTTAGATGCAAAGCTTGATTTCTCGGCGAGAATATCGATAAGGGCCCGGGCCTTGGCTTTTTCAGCATAGACAAATGCTTCGGCCACGCGTCCGCGGCGAACCAGGTAATCCACCAGCAGGGCATAGGCCTTCTGCTTGTCGCCCACAAACCCGATTTTATTGGCCTCCATCTGGATGGTGGACCGCTGCTCCTCGATGACAGCCACCGCTTTTTCCAGCTTTGCGATGGCCTGGTCTTTCTCCCCGTCCTGCCAGTGGATCCGGGCCCGGTCGGCCAGCACGGCCCAGTATATGTTCCCGAAATTGGTGATGCGCGGCTCGGTCAGCAACGTATCATACCCGGCTCGGGCTTTATCAATGTCGCCGGTTTCAAAGTAAGTCTTGGTCAACATGAATGCCTTGGGGAGCAGATTGATCTGACTCAATTCATCTATACCGCCCTCGATATCGGTGTAAACCAAGGTCATCCCTTTGAATAAACCTCCCAGCGGGTCGAGGTCTTCCGACTCCAGGACTTCACGCGCAGCAGGATAATCCTCTAACGCAAAATATATATTGCCCAGTGCGCGCCGTCTAATTCTGGACAATTCACTCCGGGCAAAAGGAACAGCTGTACTGATGGTCTTTATCTCTGCCGCAACTGCCCGTGCATCAGACGGGCGACCACTATAGGCGAGCGCCAGTCCTTTTACCTCCAGAGGTGGCACCAGCATGAGGGGTAGGCGCAAACGATTTTTTGTTTTGTCAAGCAATTCTAAAGATGTTTCGGCAGCCTGATACCCTTTGGCGAACTGACCGAAGTCGAGATGCATGCGGGCTCGATAACCAGTCATAACGCCCTTGACCTCATCCGCTCCCATATGGGTTTCTGGATAGCCGGGCATGGTATCGTAGGAAGGATCTGGGTGGCTTAAGATATAGTCCGAACAAGACTTGAAGCTTTCGTAGTTTCGTACTTCATAGTGGGCGATACAGACCAGATTTTTATCACGCATGGGGACTTCTTCAAATGATGGGTAGGTCGTATCCACGTATTCGATCAGGTCACTGAACTTGCCCGCTCCGGTTAATTGTATGGAATTAGGGACACCGGATGCGCAACCGGTAACAAAGATGATAATAACCGACAACCTTATGAGACTGCCTGGTAAGGCGCTCATGGTGGGCCTCCTTAGTGAAATTTTTTTTGGGGGAATTCTACAGAAAAGCATAAAACCGAATTCACCAGTTTCAAGTGGAATTAGGAACTATTACTAATATTAAAAATCAATAGCTTATCATCCGGAACACATTTTCGGGAGGGCTTTTCAAATTAAAAATGATAAGAATACAGACGAATTAGGGGCCCTGCTGCTGAAAATTTTGGGCTAAAAACCGTTGACAATCAATATCATCTTGGTCTAATTTTGACGAACCATTTTAACCATCCTGGTGTAAGTTTCTGCGATTTCTGCATTCCCCACTCACTGGGCTGGTTAATCGCCCGGTGCTCTAACCGCCCTTGAGCAAGCTGTGGGGTGGTAACAAATATTATTCTTATAAATTCCGGCAACATCTGTGTTGCCACACCATATACGTCTCATTCTCTACCTGTACGCTCAAAGGGCTGCTTGCATGGATCGCAGGACCTTCCTTAAAGTAACCGGAATCGGCAGTGTCGCCTTTGCCGCCGGGTGCGGTTCCGAAACCGGGGAGAAATTGTATACCCTGGTGAAAGCCCCGGACGATATGGTCACCGGTGAGGCCACCTGGTATGCTTCCACTTGCCGGGAATGTCCGGCCGGCTGCGGCGTCATCGCCAAGAGCCGGGAAGGCCGCCTCATTAAACTTGAAGGCAATCCTCACCATCCGATTAACCGGGGCCGGCTCTGCATGCGGGGCCAGGCTGCCCTGCAATCCCTCTACAACCCGGACCGACTCAAACAACCGCTCTTAAAAAAAGGGGAAAAATGGCAGCCGATCAGCTTTGCAGACGCCATTGCCATGATCCGCAATAGGGCCAATGCCGCGGCTGCCAAAGGTCCCAACCGCGTTCGGATGCTCTCCGAGCTGGTCGGCGGGACGCTCGAAGGGGTGTTCACCGGCGCACTCGCCGAGTGGAACAGCGGCGGCCCGGTGATGTACGAACCTTTTGCCTTCGAGTCATTGAAATATGCCCACCGGCAACTTTTCGGTCTGCCGATCCTGCCCGCTTATAATATGGAACAAGCCGATTTCATTCTCGGTTTTGGCGCGGATTTTTTGGAAACCTGGCTTTCCCCGGTAGAATATGCCTGGAAGTTCAAAGCCATGCACGCCATTCAGGATGGAACCAAAGGCCGTTTCATCCAGGTTAGCCCGGTGCAATCCCTGACCGGAGCCAATGCCGATCAATGGCTCGCATGCCGGCCGGGAACCGAAGCGCTGGTAGCGCTCTGGCTGATCAAAAACGCGCTGGCCGGTGGCGCCGGCTATCATTTGCCGGAGGACTTCCGGGCCGCTCTCGACCAGACCACCTCCGGCCTGGATGCTGAAGGCGTGGCCGCTGAATGCAATATTGACACCGGCCAACTGGAAAAGCTGGCCGACCAATTGAAAGCCTCCCACCGTCCCCTGATACTGGGGTCCGCGTCTGCCGCAGGTCCGGAGGCCGCCGTTGTCGACCTGGCGGCAGCCACGTTGAACGTGCTTTTGGATCCGGTTTTGACCAGTTACGATTTCGACAACCGGCATCGGGTAGAAGCCGCTACCAGCAAGGCCCGGGTCCTGGAGTTTTTCAAAGAGATCGATAAAGAACCGGTGAGCGTTCTCCTGCTCCATCAAACCAACCCGCTTTTTACCCTGCCTCCGGGAACCGACGTCGCTGGTGCGCTCTTCAAAAAGCACCTTTTCAAGGTCGCCTTCACCAGCAGCCTGGACGAAACCGCAGCGGTGGCCGATCTGGTATTTCCAATTCAACATGCCCTGGAAACTTGGGACACGTATGAAGGCAAACAATTTGTCACAGGGACCATGCAACCGGCCATGGGCAAAGCCTTCAAGGCCCCATCCATCGGTGATGTCATGTTAAAGGCGGCTTTCGAAACACCGCCGGCAACCGACTATAAGCAGTTGGTGGCCGCCAAACTGACCGGCCGACCACACAGCGCCTCCTCAACCGAGTGGCTGCGGCTGATACAAAAAGGCGGGCGGTTCTACAAAGGCCGGGGCAAAGGCAACCGGAACGTGACCCCGAACCCGGATATGCTGCCACGCCTGGAACAATACCTGGCGCGAACCGGCAGGAAAGATAAGGGCAAATTCTTCCTGGCCATGCCGTCCGTCCGCTTTTTTGACGGCCGCGGGGCCAACAAGTCCCTTTTGTGCGAAATCCCGGATCCGCTGAGCCAGGTGGCCTGGCAAACGCCCCTGATGGTGCACCCGGCCGTGATGCGCTCCCAGCGGTGGAAGGACGGCGACCACGTGACCATCGCTTCCGCGTCCGGCAAACTGACGGCACCGGTTTATGGCTACGAAGGGCTGCACCCGGATGTATGTGCCATGGCCATCGGCCAGGGCCACACCGCGTATGGCCGCTATGCCCGTGATTGTGGTCTCAACCCGCTGCAGGTTCTGGATGCTGCGTTCGATCAGGACGCCGGCGGCCTGGCTTACACTACCCCAATAAAGCAGTTAAGCGGCGCCGGAAAACGTCAGCAACTGGCCTGCTTCGCCGGGAGTACGTCGCAGTATAATCGCAAAATCGCGATCTCGGTTCCCCTCGAAGAGTTGACGGCCGCAGGGGAACACGAAGCGGTCAAGCACGGCCTCACAATGGAAGACTTTCCCTTCACACCGCCGACGCCGGCCGGGTATGATCGCCGCCGCGATTTTTATCCACCCCACGAACACGACACCTATCGCTGGGGCATGGTGGTGGACCTGGACCGCTGCATCGGTTGCGGGGCGTGTGTTTCGGCCTGCTACATGGAAAACAATATCGGCATCGTTGGGGAGGAGCGCATTCTTGAAGGCCGGGAAATGGCCTGGCTGCGGATCTCGCGATACATGGAACGGGAGCTTCCGGAAAGATCGATTTTTCTGCCCATGATGTGCCAGCATTGCGACAATGCGCCCTGCGAATCGGTTTGCCCGGTTTATGCGCCCCACCACTCCCATGAAGGCTTGAACAACCAGATCTACAACCGTTGCATCGGCACCCGTTTCTGCGCCCAGAACTGCCCCTACAAGGTGCGCCGCTTCAACTGGTATGAATGGGAGTGGCCCGACCCATTGCAGATGCAGCTCAACCCGAATGTCACCGTGCGGACTAAAGGGGTCATGGAAAAGTGCTCTTTTTGCGTGCAACGCATCAAGACGGCCCGCCAGGTTGCCAAGGATCAGGACCGCGATATCCGCGATGGGGAAGTAACGCCGGCCTGCGCCCAGACCTGTCCCACCGGCGCATTGACATTCGGCAGCTTCATGGTGGCCAACAGCCGAATCAACAAGTTGATCAAGGATCCCCGGGCGTATCAGGTGCTGGGGTATCTGAATGCGAAACCGGCAGTTATTTACTTGAAGAAAGTAATACAGGAGGTTTAAAACTCTAAATCCGAAATTCGAATAACGAAACCCGAAACAAATTAGAAATTCAAAAGCCTCAATGACAAAAACAAAAACCAGAACGGCTGAGCAACCTTATAGCTTGTTTAGCGCATTTGAATTTCTGTCATTCGAGATTGTTTCGAATTTAGATATTCGGATTTCGAATTTGTAGCGAACGCTATGTCGGAATTAACTTACAAAGAGATAGACAACACTGTCATCGACACCCTCAGTCCGCCGACGGCGAAGTATTGGGGTATAGTGGCCTTGTTGTTTGCCGGTGTACTGATGGGGGCCGGGTGCTGGCTCTACCAGATCTTCATCGGCGTGGGCGTGGCGGGGATGAACACCCCGGTACACTGGGGCACCTATCTCATCAATTTTGTCTTCTGGGTAGGTATTGCCCACTCGGGCACCCTCATCTCCGCGATCTTGCACCTGTTCCGGGCCGGATGGCGCAACCCCATCGCGCGGGCCGCGGAAACCATGACCGTTTTTGCCGTATGCTGCGCTGGCCTGTTTCCGTTCATTCACCTGGGTCGGGTATGGCTGGTTTTCTATATGCTGCCACTTCCCAATCAGCGGACCCTATGGCCCAACTTTCAGTCGCCGTTGATGTTCGACGTGGTGGCGATCAGTACCTACCTGACGGTGAGCGCCCTGTTCTGGTACACCGGGTTGATGCCGGATCTGGCGGCCATACGCGATCGGGCAACCGGTACCCGCAAGCGGATATTCACTATTCTGAGCCTGGGCTGGACCGGCGAACAGGGCCAGTGGCACAACTACGCCCGCGGCTACCTTTTCTTCGCCGCGCTGGCCACGCCGCTGGTCATCTCGGTCCACAGCGTGGTGTCATGGGATTTCGCTTTGTCAGTCATTCCGGGCTGGCACACCACGATCTTCGCGCCCTACTTTGTGGCTGGCGCCATCCACTCGGGCCTGGCCATGGTCCTGACCTTGCTGATACCCCTGCGCAAGATCTTCGGCTACGAACGAATCATTACCATCCATGTCCTAGAAAGCGTGGCCAAAACGATTGTGTTTACCGGCCTTATCGTCGGCTTCGCCTACGCTACCGAAATTTTTATCGCCTGGTACAGCCACAATATCGTTGAGATGGAATCTTTCTGGTGGCGTGCTTTCGGCGATTACGCCCTGCCATACTGGATCATGGTAACCTGCAATACGATCGCACCACTCTTCTACTTGTTCAAGAAGGTCCGGACCAATTTGAAAACGCTGTTCATCATCTCCATCCTGGTGAACATCGGTATGTGGTATGAGCGCTTCGTGATCATTGTCGGCAGTGTGGCCCACGGTTTTCTGCCGAATGCATGGGGGTTGTACAGTCCCACGCTGGTTGAATTCGGTATTATGATCGGCGTCTTCTGCCTTTTCTTTTTCCTGTTCCTGTTATTTGTCAAACACCTGCCTTCGGTGTCCATGACGGAGATGAAAGAAACCCTGCACCACGGAGCATCGCATGACGGCTGAGAAGATTAAATTAATGGGACTTTTTGAAACCGAGGCGGATGCCGTGGCCGCCATCGCCGACATGCAGGCCCTGGGATGGGGCATCGAACGGGTCCACAGCCCGATTCCCAGTGAAAGCATCCCCAAGGCACTGGGTATGCGCAAGAGCCGGGTGGGCTGGTTCACCCTGGCTGGCGGGATAATCGGGTTTTTCACCGGATTTTTACTGGCCGCCTTTACCGCCGCCCGCTGGAGCCTGATCGTCAGCGGAAAACCGATCGTGGCGCTGGTGCCCTTTTTTATCGTGGGCTTTGAGTTTACGATTTTATTTGCGGTGTTCGGCAATGTCATCGGCCTGATCATCCAGGCCAATCTGCCGAATTTCAATTACAGCCAGAATTACGCGCCCAAATGTTCCGCCGACCAGTATGGCATCCTGGCGGCGTGCGGGCCGGAGGAATCCGGCGAGTTGGAAGCCTTTTTTACCGAAAGAGGCGCACGCATCCGAACGTTTGAGGCGGCCCCGAGCGTCGCTTGAGAAGAAACCTATGACCGATTCGAAAAAAAGTTCCCCGTTGATGATCGTCTTCGGCTGCCTAGTTGCTGTCGGCGCGATCGCCTTCTTGATCGAGGCCGGCGGGCAGCACCCGCGACAGGCCTGGCAGGCCTACCTGGTCGGCTTTCTGCTCGTGTCAGCCATAGCCCAGGGCGGGATGGTTTTTTCGACCCTCATGCATGTGGTCAAAGCCCGTTGGAGCGGACCGCTGGCCAGCCTGGCCGAATCCTTCAGCGCATTTTTTCCAGTCTCTCTCGTTATGTTCGTGATCCTGTTCATTGGCCAGGACCATGTCTTCCCCTGGCTGGGCAAGGACCTGCACGGCAAGGAAATCTGGCTCAATGTCCCGTTCCTTTTCTTCCGCGACCTGATCGGCCTGATCCTGCTGTATGGCTTCGGCCTGCTCTATCTCTATCACGCCCTGTGGTTCAAGCTAAAGGACAACGGCACCCGCGGCAAGGTGCGCGACTTTCTCTTCACCCGGTGGCGCAACAACCCGCCGGATGCGGAAAAGTACAAACACCGGATGACGGTTTACGCGTATCTGTACATGCTGAGTTTCGCCCTGATCCTCTCCCTGATTGGTTACGATCTGATCATGAGCATGGATTATCACTGGTATTCGACCCTGTTCGGGGCCTACAACTTCGCCAAGGCGATTTATATGGGGTTCGGCGCCTTGATCATCCTGGCGGCCATCCTGCATATGAGCCCCCAGACCCCATTCAGTTTGAAATCATCCCAGTTCCACGACATGGGCAAACTCTTCTTTGGATTCTGTCTGGTCTGGGCGGATTTCTTCTACGCTCAGTTCGTCGTCATCTGGTACGGCAACATCTCGGAAGAGACCGCCTATATCATCGAACGCACCATGCTCTACCCTTGGAACAACGTGGCCTGGACGGTTTTCATCGTCTGTTTCGTGGCCCCGTTTCTGATTCTGCTCAACAAGAAGATCAAAACGATCCCGAAAGCCATGATCGTCATCTGCACGGTGGTTATCAGCGGCATGTGGCTGGAGCACCACCTGCTGATTGGGCCGGCCTATCATCATCATGCTACCAGCCTGCCCCTGGGCTTTACGGATGTCCTGGTTGCCCTTGGTTTTGTAGGGCTGCTGGCCCTGGCCGTCACCACCTACCTGCGGCAGTTCCCGGAACTGCTCCAGGTAGATGCCGGGGGAGGTAAGTAATGGAGATACTGCTTACCACTCTTGGGATCCTGACCATTGTGACCCTGACCATCATCGTGGGCACCGGCGGCAAACCCATGCGCGCGGTTTCCGGCTTCAAGGAAACCCTCAAAGCGATCGCTGCCAACTGGGCACCACTGTCGTTGACCGCCCTGTCGGTAGTGATGCTGCTGGTATTCTTGTATCTCTTCTATTTATTTCCCATCCGGAACATGGCCCCGGAGCAACCGATTCCCTTCAGCCACCAGCTGCACTCGGGGGTCAAGGCCATCGATTGCTACTACTGCCATCCCTATGTGGAATACTCCCTGCACCCGGGCTTGCCGCCGGTGGAAAAATGCCTGCACTGCCACAACTACATCATTGCCAACCACCCCCAGATATTAAAAGAGCACGAGTACTACAATACAAACACGCCGACCCCCTGGCGCAAGGTGTTCCATGTTTCCGAACATGTGGTCTTTAACCATAAGCGTCATATAAAAAAGGAGATTGCTTGCGAAAGCTGCCATGGGCAGGTTAGAGAAGCGGATCGCCTGAGAACCCATCGATTCAAAATGGGCTTTTGCATCGAGTGTCATCGCGAGAAGAAGGCACCTTTAGACTGCTGGATAGCGTGTCATAGTTAGAAATGGTTTGGATACATGAGTCGTAGAGAAAGAGAAAAAAGAAGAGGCCAGAAGAGATATAGAGATATGGCTATAAGCAATTAGCCATTAGCCGTTAGCAAAAGAACAGATAGTAATTTGATTTTAACAGCTAATAGCTAATCGCCAAAAGCTGCCTGATTCACCAACCGTCGCACAAGGACCTACTGATTTGGCTGAAAGCATAGAACATACCGAGACCAACCACCTGGCTGCCAAGGCATTCGCATTGACATCCGCGGTGTGGTTTGCCTTTGCAACGAGCTTTGGCATGCTTGCGGCCGGCTATCTGGTCGCGCCGGACTTCTTGGCCAATATCGAATATATTCAATTTGGCCGCTCGCGCCCCATTCATGTCAACCTCGTGCTTTTCGGCTTTGTCACGCCCGGGTTCCTGGCCGCGGCCCTGTATTATACACCGCGCCTGCTGGGCACCCATCTGTACAGCCAGAAATTGGGCGTCGTCACAGCGGTTTTGTGGAACATCATGCTGGTGATCGCGGTCATAACCCTGGCCTTGGGCTTCAGCCAGGGCCGTGAATATGCCGAACTGCCCTGGGCGGTGGATATCATGATCGCCGTCCTGTTCGTCATGGTCATCTACAATATTTTCATGACGGTGCGTCAGCGGCAAGAACATATCCTCTATGTTTCCATCTGGTACACCTGTGCGGCCCTGATCCTGACTGCTGTCGGGTATTGCCTGGGCAATGTTATCTGGAAACCGGACAGCGGCGCCCTGCTGGGCATTCCCGATGCTATCTTACTCTGGTTTTACGGCCACAACATTTTCGGGCTGCTGCTGACACCACTGGGCTTGGCTGTGGCCTACTACGTGCTGCCGCTGGCAACGCGCAGCCCCCTCTACAGCCACACCCTTTCTTTGATCGGCTTCTGGTCGTTGATTGTCGTCTATACGCATATCGGCACACATCATTTGTTACAGGTGCCGGTTCCGACCTGGTTGAAAGTCATTTCCATTGTGGACAGTGTGGCCATGGTCATTCCGGTGATGGTGTTCCTCATCAACATCTGGTACACCGTGCGGGGCAAGCTGGGTGATATTCATGCCAACATCGGTGCCAAGTTTGTGTTTACCGGTACCATTATGTATTTTTTCGCCAATTTCCAGGGCAGTTTCATGGCACTGCCGCAAGTCCAACGAGTTACCCACTTTAACAACTGGGTGGTTGGACATGCCCATATTGGTGTCTTCGCCTTCGCCGGCATAACCGCTTTGGGCGGTCTCTGGTTTATGCTACCCAAAATAACCAAGAAACCGCTGTACAGCCGCTACCTGGCTGACTTGCAGTACTGGCTGGTGCTCATCGGCGTTTCCGTGATGGCTGTCGATCTGACCATTGTCGGTTTGATCCAGGGCAATGCCTGGTACAACGGCGAAACCATTTATCGGGTACTGCCCGAAATTCATCTTTACTATGTTATCCGCGCTTCGGCAGGACTTTTTATCCTCGCGGGTGCGTATATTGGTCTATATAACGTGGTGCGCACGCTATTTTTCAATCCTGGAGCAGCGACAGAATGAAGATGACCCCCATAGCTGTGGTCGGCGGGGCCCTCGCCATCTTGACCGTCATTGTCTTGTTGATGGTGGTTTGGCCCTATGCAACTACAGACTATACGCCTTCTGAGATCTATCGCGATCGCACGGCGGTGGAACAGGCCGGATTTAAAATCTACTTGCAAAACGGCTGTGTGTATTGCCACAGCCAATCGATCCGGACCTTCGATTGGGGGCATGGCGCCCACCGCATTGCCCAGGCCGGTGACTACATCGGAGATCGCCCCATTCAACTGGGGTCGGCCCGCACCGGTGTCGACCTGTCTCAGGAAGGTGGTGAGCATCCCGACGATTGGCACATTGCGCATTTCGTGAATCCGCGCTACACGCGTCCCAATTCGATCATGCCGCCCTTTGCCTGGCTGGGCGAAGAGCGCCTTGACACAATTACCCAGTATGTTCAAAGTCTGGGACTGAAAGCGGCGGACAAACGGATGGAGCGGCAGCGCTACTGGAAGCAAGAATCCATCAAGGCCTATGAGGCGGGACCGGATGCCAATGCTCGCTGGCTGGCCGAAATCGTGCCCCAGGGCTGGCGTGATCTGCCCAATCCGTATCCAACGACCAAGGCCAGCTTGCAGCGCGGCCACGTGGTCTACCAGCAATTTTGCATCGGATGTCATGGACCGGTGGGGGACGGGATGGGCCCGGCCCAACCCTGGATCTATCCGCCGCCGCTCAATTTTACGATTCTGAAGGGCCGGGAAATATCCGGCGGTATTATCTATTACCAGATAATGAATGGTATCACGGGTACAGCCATGCCCTATTTCAAACATGAGCTGGAATCCCAGAAAATTTGGGAGGTCGGCGATTACGTGGCGGTTTATTTCATCAATGATTCGGACGCCAACAAGGAACCCAGGGGGATCGACGCTGCCAACGAACCCTGATGAATTGCAATTATGTACTATCCATACTTCATAAGCTACATGGTTTTTGGACTTTTTGTAGCACTGGTTGTATTCGCCTGGGCGTTGAAAAACGGTCAATTTAAAGATCAGCAGCGCGCGCGCTTTTTGCCGCTAACGCAAGCCGGACCCCAGAGATCTGTGCGGGCTTCCCGCGCCAGCCGCATTGAGGTATATGCCCTTTTCGGTCTGGTGATCGTGGGCCTGTGTTCCAGTTTTGCCGTGGTAATATTTGCTCTGTGGCGTGCGAGCTGAGTTGGCCGCAAAATAGAGGATGCACATATGCATTACTTCGAATTACGCAATTTGCAGCACTTTATCCTGTACCTGCTGCTGGCCGTTCTGGGCATCATTGTACTGGCGGTCAGTTTGTCCGGCACCTATTTTCGATCGAAGGATTCCGAGAAACGCATGCAGGACGTCCACACGACCTATGTTGATGGGATCGAGGAGCGCGAGGCGCCCTTCCCCCTGACTTTGATTTTGATCATAGCCGGCACCCTGCTGTGGGCGTTTTTATACATCATTTACTACGGTGTCCTGGAGGTCAAGCTATGAGCGGCCATACGGAAACCGAACATCATCACGAACACTCCACCTTCCGGACGTGGGTGATTATCGTGTTGCTGTTGGTTTTCATCCTCATTAAAGGCGGGCTGGCCTATTTCGTCATCGGGGACCTGGGACAACCGGATTGGGATTACCGCCCGGTACAAGATGTCCCGGGCGAATCGCCCTATGCAATTTATCCAAGCCTGCCCTATCCTCAGCATGTGAAGGGCGAGAAGGGGGAGTAAATGAAACAGGTAGTGGTTATCCTCATAGCGGTGTCCGTGGTGCTTGTCGGCGCCTACGTTGTAATTACCGCGTATGACGACAACCTGTCTGTAGGGCGCATGTGGCAGACCCCGGCCATCCGACCCCACGAGGAGCCCATTCCCATCATGACCGCCGGGATCATTCCCTTCAATGGCGGGGAAGTTCTCACGCGGACTACCCGGGCCGAAGAATTGATTTCGCCCCTGAGCGGTACATCCGCCTTTGATTTCAAGCGTGGCGAAACAGGCTACACGCGCTATTGCAGCCATTGTCACGGAAATAACCATGACGGCAACGGCACCGTGGGTCAAAGCTTCGCGCCCCTGCCGGGCGACCTGCGCAGCCCCAAGGTGCAGGCCATGAGCGACGGGGCACTCTTCCACGAGATCAGCTACGGCAAGCCCGACGGCCGCCAGCCTGCTCTGGCTACTACCATCTCGATGGCCGACCGCTGGCAGATTATCGCCTACGTGAAATCTTTAGGCACCCGCCCGTAACCCAAATTTTTCATGAAAATTCTTATCCTGATTTCTTTTTATTTACATATTTACATTTTCAAGGCAGTCTGCAGCAGATTGATATTTTAAATCTTTGACGGAGACGCCTGCCAACAGGGCTGCTGATCATTTTCATGAAATATTCGGGTTGCGTACATGAAATCCGCTGTAGACAATTGTGACCTCTGCGGCCTGCCTAACCAGGCCGGCCGGACAGTCACCTATAAAACCGATCAGAAAACATATTATTTCTGCTGTACCGGCTGCCGGCAGGTATTCATCATGCTCCTGGAAGCCTCCGATTCATCGGAGCCTACTGACTTTACTGATAGCCCCCTTTTTAAAAAATGCCGGGACCTGGGAATCATTCCCCAAAGTGCGGCCGACCTGCCATCATACCGACAACCAAAAGGAGCGTTGCCGGAGAAAACCGCCCCTGCTACCATCAGTGGCGACGCCCACCTTCTTGAGTTGAACTTGAAGGTCACCGGCATGTGGTGCCCGGCCTGTGCCTGGGTCATTGAAGAAGGCCTGAAAAGAACAAAGGGCGTTCAAAGTGCTGTCTGTAATTTTTCCATTGACCGGGTTCGCTGCGAATATGACCCGATGCAGACAGCACCCACCCACATCCAGGGTGTTATCGAGAGCCTGGGTTATCAAGCCGGCTCGGACGCTGACGAAGGTTTGTCTGGCCGTAACCGGGAATTCGTTCGTTTCAGCATCGCGACCTTCTTCACCATGAATGTCATGATGCTGTCGTTTGCGCTTTACACCGGCTTTATCACCACCTTTTCCCCCGATACCATCTACAAGCTTTCCTGGCCGATCTTTGCCATAACCACGCTCGTTCTCTTTTATGGCGGTCACAGCCTTCTGAAAAAGGCCATCAGCGGACTTCGCACCGGCTCGTTCGGTATGGAAACCCTGATCATGGCCGGCGCCCTGACCGCATATGTTTTCAGTACTTTCAACCTGTTTCAGGGCAGCCTGCACCTGTACTATGACACCGCCGCCATGCTGGTAACCCTGGCCCTGCTGGGCAAATGGCTGGAGCAAAGGGCCAAGAACCGGGTGCTGTTGGACCTGGAAACATTTTTTGCGCTGCAGCCCACCAAGGTAAAAATATGCACCGATGACTTTCCAAAAGGGCGCTACAGTCAGATCGAGCAATTACAACCCGGCGATCTTTTCCAGGTTACCGAAGGCGAAATCCTGCCGGCGGATGGTAAGGTTGCGGTGGGCAGCGGAACGATCAATGAGTCTTCCCTGACCGGGGAATCGCTTCCTCTGAAGGTGGCGCCGGGAGACCGGGTCTACTCGGGAACCCTTGTGGTGACAGGCACGTTTCAGGTAGAGGCCGTCGATGTAGGCGCGGCATCAATCCTGGGACAGATGATCCAAATCATGCAGCGAGCCCTCGGTGAAAAGACCCCCCTGGAAGGCCGCACCGATAAGGTTTTGCAATGGTTCGTCCCGACGATCTTTGCCCTTTCCGTCGGAACCGGGATCGTGTGCAAACTGGTCGGATTAACAGCGGCCGAGGCCGTCATCCGCGCCGTCACCGTCATGGTCATTTCCTGCCCCTGCGCCCTGGGTGTCGCCATCCCCCTGGCCAGGGTGGCCGGCATATCCCTGGCCAGCCGCAAAGGAATCCTCGTCCGATCCTTTGCTTGCTTCGAGCAGTCACCCACGCTGGATACCCTGGTATTTGATAAAACCGGGACAATGACACAAGGCCATTGGGAATTGCTCGATATCCAAACCTTTTCGTCTGAATCGTCGGATGAAGCCCTGGCATTGGCCGCCGGCCTTGAGACCGCATCCGAGCATTACATCGGCCTGGAAATCCAACGTCAGGCTGCTGTCAATCACCTTTCCATACCAGGGGTTAGCGACATCCAGCTGTTTGAAAACGGGCTGTCCGGCTTTGTCGGCAGTGAAGAAGTGAAAATCGGATCGGCGGCCTTTCTGGCAGCCGAACTGGCTTCAGCCAATTTGGACGATCTGTATGGGCAATTCGCTGAGCAGGCTCTGCCCTCCTTTGTGTACATGGGAAAAGGCGGAAAGCTGTGTGCAGTATTCATCTTTGGTGATAAGGTGCGGCCGGCTGCCAAAGAAACCATCACGACCCTTGCATCTTCAGGTTATCGGTCTTACCTGATCTCAGGTGATGATATCGATACCACCAATCGGGTGGCCGGACTGATCGGTATCGCGGAGGCAGCCGGTGGGATGCTGCCGGCGGATAAAGCCACGTTTGTAAAAGAACTCCAGGCCATCGGACGACGGGTAGCCATGATCGGCGATGGCATCAACGATGCCCCGGCCCTGGTGCAGGCCGACCTTTCCATGGCCATGCATTCCGGCAGCCACCTCGGCCAGGAGGTTGCCGATATTACCCTCATGCGCGGCGACCCGGCGCAGGTGGTGGACTTTTTAAACTTGGCGAAGCCAGTCAACCGCACGATCTTTCAAAATATGGTGTGCGCGTTTGCCTACAACATCATCAGCATCCCCATCGCCATGAGTGGCCTGTTAAGTCCCCTGGTGGCCGTAACGGCGATGCTGCTGAGCAGCTTATCGGTAATAGGAAACACGTTGCGGCTGGTGAAAAGAGGATAAATCAACATTTCAATGTTCAAACCCGAAATTCGAATATCGAAACTCGAAACAAATTCGAATGACAAAAAAATGCAATGATCAAAACAAAAAAATGGAAAAATGCAAAGACAGGCGCCACGTTTAATAACTGGCCTTGATCTTCTGATTTTTGTTTAGAACATTTGAATATTCGAATTTAGAATTTGTTTCGTATTTCGTGCTTCGAATTTCGAGTTTATGCATAGCTTATGAACCAAGTGAATATCGACAATAACGAAATCGCCCGCTACGCCGCCACGGCTGCCCACTGGTGGGACCGCGACGGGGAGCTCAAGGCGTTGCACGATATCAATCCCCTTCGCTTGCAATATGTCCTCGACCGGGCCGAGATAAAAGGCCAGCCAGTGTTGGATGTGGGCTGCGGTGGCGGACTGGTATCCGAAGCCTTGGCCTCGGCCGGCGCACAGGTGACCGGCATCGACATGGCCGTGCCTGCTTTGAATGTTGCCCGGGAGCATGCGAAAGAGAGTGGCTTTGAGATTGAGTATGTTGAAAGTACGGCCGAAGACTTTGCGCAAGCCTATCGGGAGCAATTTGCTGCGGTAACGTGCATGGAACTCGTTGAGCATGTGCCTGATCCGGCATCCATTATCAAGGCATGCGCTGAGCTAACCAAGCCCGGTGGTCACCTCTTTTTTTCCACGGTCAATCGAACCTGGCTTGCCCGGCTGCTCGTTATCTGGGTCGCCGAATATGTTCTCGGGATCGTCAGTAAGGGCACCCACACATACGCACGCTTTATTCGCCCGGAAGAAATGGAGCGTTGGGGCCAGGCGACCGGATTACGACTGGTCGATGTGGCGGGTATGCGTTATATTCCCTTTGGAGGGTACGCTGCGCTGTGTAAAAGTACAGCCATGAATTATTTGATGCACTTTGTTAAAACGACATGAGTCTGACTCTAATTTGATTGATACACCCCATACTATTACTACTTTTCGATAATCCACGACTACCCTGTAGTCATCCCGGCGAAGGCCGGGATCCAGAAACTTCCTGGATGCCGGATCGAGTCCGGCATGACGTATATTGGGAGTTGTGGGCAGGAAATGTAGACAGAGGTTTGAATGCTTTTTAGGAAAAACCCCAAATGGTTTAAATCATCTGATCGCGAACAGCAACTGGACCAGCACGTGCGTGCGACCGGGCAGGCGCGCTTCGGCCTTAAGACTTTCGATGAAGCCGAAAAAGCCGCCGCTGTTCGGCAACACTTCGAGCGGGTAGCGCCAAAATACGATTTCATGAATTCCCTGCTCAGCTTCGGTATTCAGCGCGCCTGGAAGCGAGCAGCCATCCGGCTTCTCAGCCCCCAGCCCGGTGATCGAATCCTGGATTTGTGCGGCGGCACCGGTGACCTGGCTCACTTGACCGCTGCCCGGACAGGTATGCATGGCCGGGCAATCATTTGTGACATCAACATGGCCATGATGGCTGCGGGCCGTCAGACCTATGCACCCCACCCGCTCTCACCCAAAATAAGCTGGGTCCAGGGGGATGCGGAATCGATTCCCTTTCCAGACACAACCTTCGACGCCGCCATGGTCGGCTTCGGCATCCGCAACCTGACCCACCTCGAACAGGGCTTTCAGGAAATGCACCGGGTCCTGAAACCCGGGGGCAAGTTTCTCTGCCTGGAATTCTCCCGACCGACCAATCCTGTCTTCCGGGCACTGTACGATTTCTATTCCTTCAACGTCATGCCGCTGCTGGGCCAGCTAATCGCCGGCAGTGCCGAGTCCTATGCCTGCCTGCCGGAAACCATCCGCATGTTTCCCCTGCCGGACGAACTCGCCAAGATTTTGGAAACTTGTGGCTTTGAGGATGTGACCTATCATTCCATGACCAATGGCATGGTAGTGGCGCACCTGGCCAGAAAAAGATAGGCCGTTTTAGGGTTTTCAGGGAATTAATTAGCCGCCCACTCGCTTTGCTCGTTCGACCTTCGCAGACAAAGCCCGGCCGACTTGCCCGGGCTTGGGTAGCCATCGCTTCGCGAGAAAATCACAATCCATAATTCTAATTATAATTGAATAAAATTTTGCGATGAATAGTTGTTTGCCCGAAGGGCATGGTAAATTTCATCCGGCCACGTCGGCCGGATGATGTCTGCGTTCGTCTGCGGCTAAAGAAGTTTTTGGGTTTTAAAATCGAATTGGACTAAGTACTGACAAACGGTAATTAGGCCTTATGGTGTGATATCTTGTCTGGATTCCTACCGAGGAGGTTATCAAATGAGCTATCTTCTGAAAACAACCGATGTTGAGGAAGCTGAAGGTCAGCTGAAATCATCCTATGATTTGCTGGAATCGATGTTCCAAATCGTCCCCAAGGTTTTCATTGCCCAGAGCATCCGTCCGGACCTGCTGAAACCCATTGCATCCTATGTCAACCACCTGATGATCGAAGACCACGCCCTGCCCCGGGCTACCAAGGAGCTCATTGCCGCGCACGTATCCAAACTGAACACCTGTGCCTACTGAGTGGATGCCCACAGCGCCATGGCCATGGCGCAAGGCTTCACGCGGGAAGAGGTAGACAGCATCCTGGCAGATGTAGACGGATCCGACCTGATCGATATGAAGACCAAACAACTACTGAATTTTGCCGAAACGGTTAACCGGCATGCCTACAAGGTCCATGAAGGTACGTTTGAAGGATTGCGGGACGTGGGGTGCACGGATGAGGAAATTTTCGAAGCCGTGGCCGTCACGGCCCTGTTCAACTACATGGACCGCATGGCCGATGCTCTCGGGGCGCCCACGGAAGGCTTCCAGGATATAGTTGAACAGATGATGAGCCAATAACCGACAATGGATAGCACTGTTTCTATCAGACCTAATGCAAAAGGGGAACAACCATGAGACACAAGCACCTCAGACATGCGGCCTTCCATCCAACCAGATTTGCCACCTTGGCACTGCTTTTAACCACGCTGAGCTTTGTCATCGCTTGCACAACAACCTCACCTCCACCTCCAGGGACAGCAAAGAGTACCGCTGCCGTAAAGGAAGGTGTACCCGGCGGCGTTTTCGTTAATACCATGGAGGTGAGCGTTAAAGTTACCGCTGTTGATACCGCCAAACGGAAGCTGACACTTTTACTGCCGAATGGTAAGAAGACCAAGGTGAAGGTGGGACCGGAAGTCGTCAACTTTGACCATATAAAAACGGGCGACCTTGTTACCGCCACCTTGACTGAAGAGACAGTTGTTTATCTTGACGAAGAAGGCGCTGCCACGCCTGATGGGGCTGCAGCCATGGTTGCGTTGGCTGCTGAGGGTGCCAAACCGGGCGGCCTGGTGGCCGGAACCGTAAAGGTCACCGCCACGGTCGTGGCCATTGACCCGGCCAAGCGCACGGCCACACTGCGCTTTGAGGATGGGCACAATGAAACCTTTCCCGTGCGCGATGATATCGATTTGAGTCAGCGGAAGGTGGGTGAAAAGGTGGTGTTCTTAGTCACAGAGATGATTGCCATCTCCGTAGAGAAACCATGATGTTTCCAACCAGAACAATAGCATCTGATTTATATCACAACTCAAGGGGCAACTCTAACTACGACCATATTTCGATGGTATTCCTGACTTACTGATCACCAAGGAATACCTGAAATATTCCTCGCGGAAAGGCACATCTATCGCCACGGACCCAAACGTCACCGCCGCGTGGAAAAGCACGTCTATCACCATGTCCCCGAACCTCAAGTTTCTCATGGCGATAGCTTTAATTTTGCCATATCAGTAGTCGATGACGTTGTCGGATTTGAAGTGGCGGTTAGTTCAAATCACTGATGCCCTATTTACCAGAGGGCGGCCTCGGGCCGCCCTAACAGATTGCTAAAGATACTTCGATACCTGCAAGGAATTTCGCAAGAAACATGGTTTGAAGTAATATAAGACTTCCTGAAGCCTAAAGGCCAATCACAGCGTGGCTGTGATTGGCCTTTTTCTTAAGATGACAAACTTAGTATTTAAATAGTTATTGGACCTGATCAAACAATCATAATCGCTGGCATTCTGTTGCCAGGTTTGCTATTTTAGATCTAGCATACTCCAACGAACTAACCATTGTATGCATTAAAGTTTCTGTTACATCCTCACAATTCTACTTTAAGAAAAACTTCGATATTCTAAAGCTCTTGAAAGGAGAAAAAAATGAGAACTCTCTTTACAACGAGTGTTTGCCTGATCGTTATCATGGCAGTGTATATTTTGGGGTTTCACCAAGGCCGTCTGGCTGGAGATGGGGCAACTGATGGAGAAGCACACGCAGCTCCCATGCAGGGCACAGCTTCGCCAACTAAAGCGATTGCGGAGCGCGGCGTTTACTATCCCGGCACAGAAGACCTGGCACCCGATGAAATGCGGGTAGTGGCGCTTGGAACCGGGATGCCGACCATTCGCCCCAAACAGGCGGCGGCCTGCTTTCTCGTAGAACTTGGCAACGGTGATAAGTTTCTATTTGATATCGGGCAAGGCTCGGCCTCGCGGCTCGCGGCCATGAAGATCCCCATGGATTATCTGGATAAAGTCTTTATTGGCCACCTGCACATGGACCACATGGCCGATATCGACTCTTTGTGGATCGGCGGTGTGAAAATGAACCGGACGTATCCGCTGCGGGTTTGGGGTCCGAGTGGCACTGCACCTGAATTCGGCACCAAATACGCCATGGAAGGACTTAGACAATACCTCCATTGGGATGCGACTACCTTGGCCGGGCTTTTAGATTCGCGGGGAGAGCAACTTGAAGTTCATGAGTTCGACTACAAGGGCGTGAATAAAGTCATCTATCAAGAAAACGGGGTCACCATTCGTTCTATTCCAGCGATTCATACCCTGGATGGCTCGGTCAGTTTCATTCTTGAATGGAATGGTTTGAAGTTTGCCTACAGCAGCGATACCTTTCCCAATAAATGGTGGTTGGAACATACCAAAGGCGTCGATATTTCCGTGCATGAGTGTTTTGCTTCACCACAGATTTTATACGACAAACAAAAATACCGGCCGGATTTCGCCTTAACGTTGTCAGCGATCAAGCACACCTCACCCCAACAATTCGGTAAGATCATGGCCATGACGAAACCGCGATTAGCTGTCGGTTACCATTTCTACAATGACCACGATACGTTGCCGGAGCAATTGGCAGATGTGCGGGCTACTTACGACGGCCCCCTGGCAATGGCAACAGATTACATGGTTTTCAATGTAACCAAAGATGACATCCGCGTGAGGATGGCTGCGGTGGATCAGGATATCTGGCCGACAGAGCCGACCCGACCTAAAAAGGTAAGCGGGAGTATGGGTGACGACTTTACTGACTTTATAGTGAGCGGCAAAGAGTGGATGCCCGAAACCCTTAAAAAGATCTGGGCTACTTTCAATGATAGAAATGGAACAAACTATAAGCCGCCATTGGAAAAATAGGTATCCTTCTGATGAAACAAGATCTCTATCAATATCAACATAAAAGTCCAGTCGGTATTCGCCAACTGGGTTAATTTATCGAGTGCTCAAAGAGCTCCCAAAATAAACGAGCATTACAACCATGTTTCGGTGGTATTCCTGATCTAGCGATAAACATGAATTATCAAGTATAGTGCTTAAGCCGGGGTGACCTCATAGGCATCCCGGCTTTTCAATTTATCGGCCTTTGCCACTAACTTGGATCATCAAGTTGGATTGGGTTCGAGCAATACCATTTGAAGTGTTTAGAATTTCAGAAAAATTGCTATATAGTGAACACTTGTCAATATGATTCATCCGGCTCATTTCCATTACAATACTAATCAACCGATGCCATCACCTGTTTGAGAAAATGATCAAGTTGCTCATGGCGCTCCGGGCTGCCGTTTGTTGGGAGCAAAGGTCGGAAAGATTTACATCCTGCCATATAGTGGTGAACAATATTGGCCCGCTTTTCCGCTTCGTCCTGTGAAAACCCCCCTTCAAGAAATAAGTTCGCACAAAAGTCCAACCGATCCCTGACAACTCTCATCAAAACCTCTTTTGCACGTGAATCGCCGGCAGCCCAATTGTATATAGCCAATTCAATGGCATCGTATTTAATGTCATCAACTGCATATAAGAGCTTTTTCAACTTATCAGATTGACTTCCGGTTAAACTGCTAATGAGATTATGTATCTCTGAGCTATGCCTTTCTTCCCAATCCTCGAGCATTGCCTGTAAAAATGACTCACGATTCTGGAAATATCCGTAGAAACCGCCTTTTGTCACGCCCAGTTTGCGTGCCATGGGCTCTACCTTTACGTTGCTGATACCTTCACTGACTAGGATCTCGAACCCTACCTTGATCCAGTCTTTTTTTGTATTGATCATTTCCGATTATAAGCTTTTAGAAATTTGGGGTTGAATATAATATACGGTCCCGTATATTGTTTTGAAATATATAACAAATCAAAACTACAATAATGCTAAACTTTTAATTCCGTAATTTCAATACAGGAGGTCAATATGATGAAAATTCAGATTAAAATAGCTGCATTTTTGGCTTTTTCTGTATTTGTTACCCCCTTTTTGTTTTCAACTGAAAGCGCGGCTATTAGCGTCCAAAAAGGAGTCTACTACCCCAATACCGAGAAGCTCGCTTCCGATGAGATGCGCATAATCGCTCTTGGTACTGGGTTGCCAACGCCGCTGACGAAGGCCCAAAAATCATCGAATTTTATGGTAGAACTAGGAAATGGGGATATTTTCTTGTTTGACTGCGGCACTGGATCGATTGAAAACCTGTTTGCTATTCAGCCACGTTTCTCCAAAGTTGACAAAGTGTTCCTCAGCCACTTGCACACTGACCACGTCGGTGATGTGGATGCCCTTTGGGTTGGTGGCTGGGGTAGCGGGCGCTACACCCCGTTACATATTTATGGACCGTCAGGCGCAAAGCCGGAGTTGGGCACCAAGGCTTTTGTCGAAGGGCTCAAGAAGGCCTATGCATGGGACATTACCGGTCGTGCGGGTGCCTGGCCCGATGCCGGTGGTAGACTAATCGCACACGAGTTCGATTACAAAAAGCCTGGCCAGGTAGTATATGAAAAGAACGGGGTGCGGATTATCTCTTTTCCCGCAATTCACAAACTGGATGGCTCGGTCAGCTATCGACTTGATTGGAAAGGGCTGAGCTTTGTGTTCGGAGGGGACTCGGTGCCCAACAAGTGGTTCATTAAGTATGCCAAAGGTGCCGATGTAGTGGTTCATGAGTGTATCTATACGCCGGAACAAATGAATAATTTCTACGGTTGGAACAACATGCGAACTGCCACCTATGTGGCAGCCTATATACACACACCCCCAGCTGCCTTCGGCAAAATCATGAGTGAAGTCAAGCCACGCATGGCAGTAGCTTATCATGCCATACTACTTCCAGAACTGCTTCAAGATAGCACCGAACAGATCCGCTCTACCTATGACGGGCCGTTAACAATAGCCAGCGATCTTTTCGTCTGGAATGTAAATAAAGACAATATCACCGTGCGAGAAGTCGTCGTTGGGGACCGTGTGTATCCGCCACCAGCTGGCCCAGAATGGGGCAGAGCAAAACGTACAGGCGCAGCCAAAGTTTCGGAAGAGATAATGAAGGGTTGGTGGGAAAAATACGTTCCTCCACCGCTACCTGAAGAGTAGCACCACCAGTATGCCTAACAAGAGCATGCAATCGGTCACATTGACCGCTAAACGCACATAACGCCGCTGTAGACTACGACCATGTTTCGATGGTATTCCTGATTTTCGGATCAGCGGGTAATACCATTAGCAGTGTGCAATATTCCGGAATTATTGGAATACTGAATTTTCTTGGCAATATTCATCAGTCCGGATATTATAGCATATCGCTGTTTTGATAAATTGCGATATGGGTATGTTGTCCCCCCTCGACAGGAGCCCCCAAATTGAAAATATCACAAGGTTTTGCTAAAGGTGATATACTGGATTTCTGGGAAAATACATGTATCCAGATTAGATCTCCCCTACCATGTAGTCAGACTTTCATTTAGAGGAAGATTTATAAAGAAAGGCATTGGAGGCATGGCATTGCCGAAGAAACCAATCGATAAAGAAAGCGTTTTTGCAGTAGAACAATTTAAACAGATAGTGGAATCGACCAATAATCCCATTGGGTTGGTTGACCACAAATATGTTTATCTGTATGCCAATGATTCCTATTCTCAAGCATTGAATAAACCCATCGATGAGATAATCGGGCACCGTGTCCCGGAACTATTTGGTGACCATTACTTTAAAACAAAGATGGAGCCTCACTACCAGCAGTGCCTGGCCGGGGAGATTGTCAGTTATCAGGATTGGTTTGATTTTCCAGGATGGGGTCGGCGCTATATGGATGTGCGCTACTATCCCTTTCAGGGTGAAGATGATCAGGCGACTGCCGTGGTCGTCAATGCGCATGACATCACCATTATCAAAGACCTCGAACTTCAACTGCGGGAAAGCGAGGAGCGATTTCGAGCTTTTATGGACAACAATCCGGCTTGCATGTACATGAAAGACCAGAACGACACCCATATATACGGTAACCGGGTCGCATGGGAATTCACGGGTATGGAACCGGAGCGGTTTGTCGGATCTAAAACTGGCGACGTCTTTTCGCCTGAAATAGCTCAAAAATTGATTGCACTGGATCGCATCGTATTAGATGGAGAAACTCCGCAAATCACGGAAGAATATAAAGATTTAGGAAAAGATGGGATTTTTTGGTTCAAGGACATCAAGTTTCCCATCAAATTGCCCTCCGGCAAGAAGCTGCTGGGCGGTATTGCCTTTGATATCACCGATAGCAAAAAAGCCGAACAGACCCTCACCGAACAACTGGAATTCGAGCAACTGATTGCCGGCATTGCATCGCAATTGGCACAAATAGGAAAAAAGCAACTTGACGATGCCATCAATACAACCCTAGAAGCCCTTGGCCGGTTTCTGAAAACCGAGCGGGCATTCCTTGCCCAATTCACGCATGACGGTAAAAGCCTGTATCATAGAAGTATTTGGGCCGCGGAAAGCATTGAGGTTCCTTCAAACTTATTTAAGATGGATTTCGCGGAAGATTCTCCCTGGCTTGCTCAACAGCTTCGTTTGGGCAAGGTGATCAACACAGGCCCGGGGTTGACTGACCTGCCCGATGAATCAGGGAATTTACGCCAAAGCCTCGAATTAGGCGGTATCACTTCGGGGGTCGTTGTTCCCATTCGCGTGGAAAACAAATCCATTGGAATGATCGGGTTAGACACAGTCGGTCAGCCGCGTGAATACCCGCCGCCCATCGTAGAGCGCCTAAAAATTTTAGCTGATATGCTAGGTACAACCCTGCAACGTATTGAAGCAGACGAGATTAACCATGAACTGTTGGAGTTCGAAGATTTAATATCCAAGCTGTCAGCTACGTTCATCCATATCGAAGCTTCAGAGATTGATAGAAATATTGAACGCGGACTTGGGCTCATCGTTGAGTTTTTAGAACTTGAGTTCGGGAATCTGATTCAATCCTTACCGGATCAGGACATATTTACGATAACGCATGCTTTTAGTAAAGAAGGTGAAAAGCCTTCGCCTTCTATTTTTAAAGCTGCTCATTTCCCCTGGTTTGCCAAAAAATTGCTCAGCCGAGAATCCTTCTGCTTTTCAAATCCACGGGACCTACCGAAAGAGGCTCAGGCGGAAAAAGAATATTTTATTCAAGCGGGGATCATATCCGGTTTAGTTTTTCCATTGGAAGCAGCAGGAATAGACCCCGGGGCCATTTCTTTAATGTCATCGAAAAGAGAACACGTTTGGCCGGAAAAGCTGATTCAGCAATATAAAATCATAGTCGAGGTTTTTTCCAATGCATTGTTACGAAAACAGGCTGATGATAATATCACCAAAGCATTTACCGAAATTAAACAACTAAAGGATCGCTTGGAAAAGGAAAATGTTTATCTGCGTGAAGAGATTGAATTAAAACACCAGCATGACGAAATTATCGGAAAAAGCAAGCCGGTCATGGCAATGCTGAACAGTGCCGAACAGGTCGCTGAAACCGATTCAACAGTCCTTATACTTGGAGAGACCGGCACCGGCAAAGAGTTGTTGGCCAATGCTATACACCGCTTCAGTCGGCGGAAGGGGCGCACCATGATTAAAGTGAATTGCGCCGCACTACCGGCAACCTTGATCGAAAGTGAACTTTTCGGCCGCGAGAAAGGGGCCTATACAGGCTCACTAAGTCGCCAGATCGGCCGATTCGAAATTGCGGACGGGTCGACTCTTTTCCTGGATGAAATTGGCGAATTACCTTTTGAAGTGCAGGCAAAACTACTAAGAGTGCTTCAGGAGGGACAATTCGAGCGCCTGGGAAGTCCTCAAACTCTGAGCACTGATGCCCGCATCATCGCTTCGACAAACCGAGACCTTGCCAGAAGCGTAGCCGAGGGTGATTTCCGTGAAGATCTATACTACCGCTTGAACGTTTTTCCCGTCACTGTACCCCCACTGCGAGAACGGAGCGAAGACATACCGTTGCTGGTTTGGAATTTTGTCAAGGAACTGGAAAACTCAATGGGTAAAACCATTCATCAGATACCCAAGAAGGATCTCGCTGCCTTGCAGCAGTATACTTGGCCTGGAAATATACGCGAATTAAAGAATGTCGTTGAGAATGCGATGATTGTTGCTAAAGAAAAAACCTTGAGAATTGCCCCCCCAACCCGTCTGGACGTGAAAGTTAAAAACCCACTCAAACTCGAAGATGTTGAACGTAAACACATCGGGGACGTCCTCAAAAGAACCTCCTGGCGTGTTAGCGGTCATAACGGCGCGGCAGAGCTTCTGGGTTTGAAGCCGACGACCCTTGAATCGCGTATGAAAAAATTGGGAATCGTTCGCCTCCGATGAAAGGCCCCTTCCTAAAATATCGGGATATTCACGAAATATCGTGAATATCCCGATATTTCGTGAATTAAATCTCTCTTTTCCCATCAGCCCCTCGTGCCGAATTTATTAAAATATTTCTAAATATCAGTTTGTTATTAAATTTCTGCTGCATATTCATTTCCGGCACCATCCTTGCTGATTACATTTGCATCTTGTAGCACGCTCATCTGTAATCTAGGCCATCTTCCTACAACTAATAACCATTCATGTGAAAGCATCTGACCCGGGAGGCCCTGCATGTATATGCTTACATTGCGAATCAAAGTGCCCCTAAACAGACGCAAAGACATTCTTGAGGCCGCGCGTATGGTTGCCGGGCCGACACAGGTTCAACCCGGGTGTATCAGAATCCGGTTCTACCAGGACATGGATGATCCGGATGCTGTATTCTTAGTGGGCGAGTGGCAATCCCGCCAGGCCCTCGATAAGCATCTCCTCTCCAAAGAGTTTCGCATTATTTTATCGCTAATAGAGCTATCCGAAGTACTACCAGACTTTAGTATCATGAAGATCTCGAAAACCGAGGGTATGGAAGCGATTGAGAAAGTAAGTGTCAATCCCTGAGTTAAAAAGGTTCAACGCGAGTGTAGAAGAATGATTTTAAGGCATGCAAAGCTCAACGGTGGCATTTAGAAATAAACATCGGTTTGCTTGCTAATACAAATTCATAAAACGGACTTTGATTCCGAAGCTAAAGGAGGCTCAAATGAAACCAAGACGATTGTTGGTAATTGCGATTGTTTCTACCCTGGTAATGAGCACGCCACTGATGGCCGGTGAATCTGAGCCGAAAGATTGGCAATGGCGCCTGGCGCCGCTCTATCTCTGGGGTGTGAATATCGACGGGGACCAGACGATCGGACAAGCGACCGTACCTCTCGAATTGAAGTTTGGCGACATATTCAACAACCTCGAAGCGGTTTTTACGGCCAACTTTGAGGGACTGTATAAAGACAAGTGGGGTGTGCTGGTCGATTTTAGTTATATCGACATTGAAGGCAATCAGGGCCCTCTTACAGTGAAGTTTAAAAATACATTGGCCGAGGTTGATGCGTTGTACCGCCTGGCCAGTGGCGAACATAGCTTCGATCTGCTGGCCGGTTTGCGTTACACCGACCAGGAAACCGCCATTACTCCCACTCCTATTAATCTCAGTCCAAATTGGACCGATCCCATCGTTGGTGGTCGCTGGTGGTGGGATATTGCCGATGGCTGGGCCCTGATCGCACGTGGTGACATCGGGGGCTTTGGGGTCGGCTCCGATTTCACCTGGCAGGCGCTGGGTTTGGTCGAGTGGCAACCGTTTAAAAATGTGTCTTTTATCGGCGGGTACCGCGGCCTGTACCAGGATTATGAAGAGGGCGCTGGTCCAACGCTATTCAAGTACAAAGCAACACTCCACGGTCCCATGCTGGGATTTAACATCAAGTGGTGACAAACGCGGGACACCGGAGGTGAAAAATCATGACCCTTTTGGATTTATTCGCCCTATTTGTATTGATCGTACTATTGATTGCCGTTGTGGGCATATGGATCCTTTTGGGGATGATGCCCGGCCGGATAGCGGCGCAGCGCAATCATCCCCAAGCGGAAGCAATCAACGTGTGTGGTTGGTGGGGTGTGCTTACGCTGGGCATATTGCTGCCCTTGGCATTTATCTGGGCTTACACCAAACCGGATAACCAGCAGGTTGTCAGCCCTACTGATCCGGGGACTGACGCACTCGGGAAATAGGAGGTATCAGCTTTGATTGTTTTTCTGACGCTCTGTTATGTGGGGGTCCTGGCCCTTCTGATCAAGCTGAAGGTGATCAAGTTGACCCTGTGGTGGAAGATTTCCCCGGTGGTCTGGATGGTGGTTCTGTTTTGCGTGCTGTTCATTCCCATGCAGTGGGGGGCTCCTGCCGGGGCCGTGACCCAGTATCAAACCGTGATCGAAATCATTCCGAATGTGGGCGGTCAGGTTATCGATGTGCCGGTGAAACCGCTGGAGCCCATCAAAAAGGGGAATGTGCTGTTCCGCATCGATCCGGAGACATACCAGGCCGCTGTAGATCAGCTGAAGGCACAGCTTGACCTGGCCAAGATTCGCCTGGCCCAGTCCAAGGAGCTGGCCGCCGCTGAAGCCGGCAGTGTCTACGAGGTGGAAAGGTATGCCGCCGATGTCAAGGCGCTCTCGGCCCAACTGCGCACCGCCCGATGGAACCTGACTGAAACAACAGTCAAAGCGCCCGCCGATGGATATATCATGGGCTTGACTCTGCGGCCGGGACAAAGGGTTAGCAACATGCCCGTGCGCGGCTGGATGGCTTTTGTGGACACCGGCCAAAGTGCCCTGGTGGCAGGCATCAATCAGAACATGCTACGTCATGTGCGTGTCGGACAGAAGGCCGAAGTGGTTTTTAAGCTGTTTCCGGGGAAAACATTTCCGGCTACTGTGACCGGGGTTGGTTATGTGTCCCCCCAAGGCCAGTTGCCGCCCAGCGGCATCCTGCCCCAGGCACCCACCGCCCAGCAGCTACCGTTACCCTATGGCGTTATACTGTCGGTCGACAAAGAGGTCCTTGCTCAGCTGCCGAATCAGCAAATGCCCGGTGGATCTGTGGGTACGGTAGGAATTTACACTGATTCGGTAATAGCCACGCATATCATTCGCAAGGTGATGCTGCGAATGGAAACCTGGCTGAATTATATCAACCCCTATTAAAGGTCACGATGATGTTGAACTGGACATACAAGTTGGGTTTCATCCTGGCGGCAGCAGCATGGGGCCTCGGACTGGGCGGCTGTGCCGCCAAACCCTCGCCGACAACCGAAGAAGTGGTGGCGCAGGCGTTGCCGCCGGAAACCAGCGTCCCGGACACATGGGACTCGCTGGCTGAAAAGGCCGGGCCGGTGGAATTGGGCTGGCTGCAGCGCTTTCAGGACCCTGCGCTGGAAGCACTGGTTGCAGAGGCCCTGAAACACAACCCGGGTCTGCAGATGGCGGCCGCCGGCGTCGAGAGTGCCGCGGCAGCGGCGGTCATCGCCGGTGCAGCCTTAAAGCCTACGGTGGCCATTGGCGCGGGTGCCGAGCAAACCTACGGGGGCAGTCCCATTGACACCAATTCCTGGGCAGTCGGCATGTCCTGGGAGCTGGATCTGTGGGGCAAACTGCGGGCCCGGGCAGCGGCGGGAGAGGCTGTTTATGAAGCCACCGTGGCGGATTATAAGGGATCGCGCCAATCCCTGGCGGCGATGACGGCCAAGAGTTGGTTTCTGGCCACGGAAGCCCACCACCAGCGGTCACTTGGGGTGGAAAGTGTCCAAATCAACCAACGCATGCTGGAACTGGCCCAGGCCCGTTTTCGGGTGGGCAAAGTCTCCCGTCAGGATGTGCACCTGGCCCAGGCCGATCTTTCCCAGGCCGAAGAACGCCTGCGCCAAACCCGGATCGCCTTTGAACAGGCCGCTCGCGGACTGGAACTGCTGCTCGGTCGTTATCCGGGGGCTGACATCGAAGTCCGCAAAGAGATCATCGCGGTGCCGCCGCCTGTCCCGGTGGGCTTGCCGGCCGAACTGCTGCAGCGCCGCCCCGATCTGGTGGCGGCTGAGCGGCGGGTCGCGGCGGCTTTTCAATTGACCGTGGAAACCGAAGCCGCACGGCTGCCCAGCGTGAGCCTGACAGCCGGCGGGGGGCAGGCCAGTAACGATCTGGTCAACTTGCTGGGAGTTGATCGTAATTTCTTCAATGTGGGGGCGAACTTTCTGGCACCGGTGTACAGCGGTGGTGCGCTTAAGGCCCAGGTCCAGATCGCGACGGCCGACCAGAAAGCCGCGACGGCTGCCTATGGGCAGACCGCCCTGACAGCTTTTAGCGAGGTCGAGACAGCGCTCTCCAACGAGCGCCTGCTTGCCGAACGGGAAGCATTTCTCACCGAAGTAGTCCAGGAGAACCAGGCCGCTTTAAAGTTGGCCGAAAAACAATACAAGGTCGGTCGCATCGATTTGTTGAGTGTTTTGATTATCCAGGCACGGCTCATCGGCGCCAGGGCGTCACAGATAAGCATTCGCAATGACCGGCTTGCCAACCGGGTAAACCTGCACCTTGCGTTGGGCGGCAGTTTTGAAAACCCGGAAGGCAACTGACCAACCTGCTGCACGTTATAAACAAGAGGTGGGTTATGCTTTTTAACAAAATCCTCATACACCTAAACCTTATGATTCTAACGACCATCATATTGAGCGCCTGCAGTTACGGACTGGAACTCCGGGAAGATCTGCCGGAAAGCGCTTTCGCCTGCATGCAGTAATATGCGCCTGAGGGGGACCCCTTTACACGTAAAACTGGAGAGCGATCTCAGGAGTCCTCCTTTTTAACCATCGATGCAGTCAAGCCTGCCTTGAAATGGCGACTGGCCCTCATCGACAGTGCCCAAGCAAGCCTGGATATCCAGTATTTTCTCTGGAAGACGGATGAGACCGGTACCCTGCTGGTGCGGCGTGTGCTGGCTGCTGCCAACCGGGGTGTAGCCGTACGGATCCTGATGGATGACTTTGATTCACCCAACTGGAACAAACTGGCCGCCACCCTGACCATGCATCCCAAAATAGAGATTCGGGTGTTCAATCCCTTCAAGAAAAAACGTGGCAATTGGGCCGGCCGGGGGTTTGAACTGGTGACCGACCTGGAGCGCCTTAACCACCGCATGCACAACAAACTGTTGGTGGCCGACAAGCGACGTGCCATCGTCGGTGGTCGCAACCTGGGCAATGAATATTTCGGAGCCGGCAAAGCGCTTGACTACCGGGACTATGATGTCATCGCCCTGGGACCGGTGGTGGCGGAACTCAGTCACAGTTTTGAAGTGTTCTGGGACAGCGTCTGGTCCTATCGGATCAGTGATCTGCCCGCTGGAGAAAGTGACCTCGACAAAGTAGCCCAATTAAAAGCCAGGTTGGATCGTGTCGTCCTTGAGCCTGACTGGTTAAGCAGGGAATTCGATATTGAACCCCGGGACTGGGCCGAGCGCATTGCCGCGGCTAAAAGCGAGCTAACCACTGCCCCGGCCCGGGCAGTGTTTGATTGCCCGCCACCCCAGGGGGATCAGTTCCCGGTGCAGACCGTTCATGTGTTGAAGCAAATAGTCGCCCAGACGAGTGATGAAATCCTGGTGATCTCGCCCTATATGGTACCGCTGGAGGGCTTTCATCAAGCCATTGCGAAAACGGTCGACCGGGGCGTAACGGTGCGACTGTTGACCAACTCCCTGGCTGCCGCGGATCACACCATCGCCTTTTCCGGGTATAAAAAACATCGGCTGAGGATGCTGGAAAACGGTCTGAACATTCATGAACTGCGGCCGGACGGTGCCATGTGGCAACAACACCGGTTGGCCGCCTCGACGGCCAAACATATTGCACTGCATGCCAAAATCATCGTGCTGGATAAGCGCTGGGTGTACGTGGGCTCCCTGAATCTGGACCCGCGTGCGGTTCACTGGAATACGGAACTGGGGGTACTGGCAGACAGCCCCCAGCTGGCCGCTCAGATTTATCGTGATTTTAGTGTCGATCTGTCCCCGGAAAACAGCTGGCAGGTAAAACTGCGCGTCATGGCTGGCAAGAAAGCCGGGAGTCGGGCCAAGCCTGAGATAATCTGGGTGGCCGGCGATGAGGAGATAACCCGGGAACCGTCCAAAGGTATCATGCAAAGGATCAGCCTCTGGTTTTTTTTGCTGCTGCCCATAGATGAGTTGCTATAGGGTCCGAATATGAAAATAAAGCCGCTTGCAATGCCCTGTCAAACACGCCCGGTGAGGGTATCTTCTCTACGGGTCGTTTTGATCATCGCATTTTGGGGTCTGATTTTCTCCGGCTGTGCCCATACCGGTGGTGGGTCGGTAGAAGGTGGCCAACCACCGAGCGGTGTGCTGATAGAAGTTCTGTATGCAACCGATCGCAATGTAACCGGTGATGATAAACCCACCCGTTTTTATGGTGGGAACCGGGGAGATATGACCTACGGCCGTTGTCAGGTAGTAGTGCGTCCGTCCAAAGCAAGATCGCCATATGCCGACCAAACTTTTTGGAAGCCGGATGCCGGAAAAAATAGTCGCAGGCGCGCGGCTTTGCGCAGTATGGATATGATGGATAAGCAAGAGTTTCTCAAGGCGGTCACGCACCGGTCAACCAATAACAAGAACAAGTCTGTGTTGGTTTACCTACATGGATACGGCCGCAAATTCGAGCGCGCCATGAGTACGACCGCTACCCTGGTATACGAGATGAGCTATCTCGGGGTTCCCATCTTGTACAGCTGGCCCTCCAAAGGCAGTGCGGAAGCCTATCCAGCCGACCGAACTGCGATTGACTGGTCGACACCGCATTTGCAGACATTTTTAGAAACCCTGGCGGCCGACACTGGGGTCGATACCATCCACCTGATGGCACACAGTTTGGGGAACCGGGCGCTGCTCAAGGTTTTAGCCAATTTAACTGATACTAAACTTAGCAACCCTGGATGGAATTTCGGCGAAATAATCCTGGTGGCTCCGGATGTGGATCGGGCCATTTTCAAGCGGGATTATGCACCCCTTCTGGCGAAGATGGATTCGCGCGTGACACTCTATGTGTCGTCCATTGATGTACCCCTCAGTGTGTCGCGTAAAATCAACCGCTACCCCCGGGTGGGCGATTCCAAAGATGGCCCGATCATCAGGGCAGGCATTGAAACTGTCGATGCTTCGGATGTAACCAATCTCATAATCGGGCATTCATACTACCGGGACAGCCCGGAAGCGTTATCCGATCTGTACTACCTGATCAATCACAGGCTGTCTGCCGATCAGCGGCCCACCTTAGTCCCGGCGGATGCTTCCGGGGCGCGTTACTGGAAAATCAAATCCAATAAGCTATCTGGAAAAACGAAGGCTATCGAATAATTTTAGCTAAAGCACTAACGGAGACTATGACTCATGAAACCGGAAACAATGAGGAGAATCTGGCTTAGCCTTGCTATCATTGTGGTGCTGACATCAATTGCCGCCTGCCGGACCATTCCCGTGGAAAAACGGGAGCCGATGCGCGCGGAAACCAACAGCCGTGGCAACGAGATCATTGAGAGACTCGTCGTTGAACAGCCTGATTTACAAAAGAAAATAGATGCCTCCGCGGGCTACTTCACTGGCCGCTTGTCGGCATTGAAAGCCCCTGTTGTCGGCGGTGGTACCGGTATCGGGGTTCTATATGACCAGGAACAGGCAATGCGGACCTACCTGAATGTCAAACGTTATGATCTCGGTCTGGGGCTGGGAACGGGTACCTATCGCGTATTGGCTGTGTTTGACAACCGCGAGGCACTGGAAAAATTCAGGCTCGGCACTTGGACCGGCAGCATAGGTGCTGAAACTGCCAGGGCGGAAAAAATATCGGCCGCAGCTACATTGGCTGATGAGGGTATGTCCCTTTACCTTTTCCCGGAGTCCGGCGCAGCCTTTGTAGCTACAGCCCGCCTGGTGAGCCTATCCGTTAACGAGGACCTTACCGATTCCGGTGTTTCGGATGTCAATATTCCCAATATCGGGTTTGATAAGGCCGAACGACAGGGTGATGATGCCCCGCGTAAATGGAATCGTGCTCTGCCCTTTTTAGCCCAGAATGTTATCGACATGGGCTATGACCTGCCGCTGCCTTATGGTATCGGCATGTCCTTTGTCCACGTCAACCAGGAGAACCTGCTCGCCGACCTGGAAGTCGGCCTCAATGGCGGGGCCAAAGAACCCTTCCCATTCGTTTCGTTCGACAATGCGAACTCCATCAGTTCTAGCGCACAGGTAAAGCTCGACGCCTGGCTGTTCCCGTTCATGAATGTATTTGCCACGGTGGGCAAACTTGAAGGCAAAGCCCCGTTAGATGTCAATCTCGACGGAAACCTCATGTTGGACCAATTGGATATTACCTGCGGGACTCCACCGCCGCCCCTCAACCCTCTATGCAATGTCCACCAAGACAAAATTATAACGTTGCCCATAGAGGCTGATTTTACCGGCACGACCTATGGGGTTGGTACCGTCCTGGCAACCGGTTACAAGAACTGGTTTGTCACCGTGCCCGTTAATTTTACCTATGCGGATATGGACAAAACGAATACCGATGGAATCTCCACGACTGTTACCCCGCGTGTCGGACGAAACTTCAATCTGGACAAAGCCGGAAATGTAGCGTTGTACGGTGGTGGAAACTACCTGAACAATGAGTTGACAATCACCGGAACAGTCTTCATGCCGGGCACAAACCTCAAGATCGATTACACCATGAAACAGAAAAACAAAGATAACTGGAATGCCGTTATGGGCGGAAACTGGAGTATCAACAAACGCATCTCCTTTTCGGCCGAATACAATGGCTTTGTGGGCAGCCGTGAAGCCACTATCTGTTCATTTAACTGGAGATTTTGATCTATCAGGTCTTGCTGAATACCAAATATTGAAGAAGGAGCTTGAAATTGTGGGAGTTAATACAAAAAGGGGGTGCATGGTGTCGAGGAGCAAGAACGCCATATCGAAACGAAGTTACTTAAGAGAAAAATATAAATTGGGGTATGTTTCTCGCCGTCTCTTTTTGAAAACATGTGCGGGCATCCCACTTGCCGTAACATCGCTTGTACCAGTGAAATTACTGACAGCAGATGATGTACCTCCTGAACCTGAAAACCTGGATGAACCGACCCAGTGGCAAGAAGGCGATCCCGAACCGGAAGAGAAACAGGTGCCTGCCACTGAGCCGGAACAAAAATCTCAGGAAGCCCCGCCCAGTCAACCGATGGATGATGACCGGGGTGAACAACCCGATTCCAAGCATGCCTGGGTTTATGGCTACTGGTGGTGGACGGACGGAAAATATGTCTGGGTTCCCGGTTACTGGGCGGTGCCACCCGAGCCCAAATACGTTTACATTCCCGGTTACTGGACCTATCGAAGTCCTTCCTGGGTTTATATACGCGGTGGGTGGGGAATGCCGGATACGACAACCGTTGTCGTATATGCCAACCCCAGACCAGTATTGACAGTCTTTGTTGTTACGGCACCGATTCGAATTATCAGGCGGAACCGTCGTTGGCGGCATCGCCACTCACGTCGCCGCCGCCATCGTGCACACCGATCACGTAATCCCCGCTTGCGGCCAAGCCCGGCAAGAGGGCCATCAAGAGGACCGTCGAGAGGTCCAGCGAGGGCCCAACCCGCAAGAGGACCGTCAAAGGGGCCATCGGGGAGTCCATCGAGAGGACCATCAAGGAGCCCATCGAGAGGACCGTCAGGGAGCCCATCGAGGGGACCTTCGGGG